>Ga0111206_101_pt1 | contig 11647 bp, 10 predicted proteins | sample DeeMarSWOR152_54_FD_80376 | JGI IMG/M metagenome (GOLD analysis project Ga0111206, IMG submission 80376) | Coxiella sp. DG_40 | reverse complement strand
CCTGTGTAATCAAACCAGCAGTTTCCAGCATCGGTAAAATCTGTTGTCGCAGTTGCCAATCTGGTATAAAACGCCCGTAGGCCTCGTAATGCTTTTTTATTATGTCCTGTCTGGTTAATCCAAGTTCTCCGGTTATCTCCTCAAATCCTTCGGCTCTGGTTTTATTCTTTTCATTCCAGGCGGGTAAAATAACTTCCTGATAAAGCTGATAAATGTAGGTGGAAGATTAAGTTCCTGGCTCTCAGAGATTGTTTCCCAGATTTTGAATGCTTCTTCGATGTCGTCCTCATTTGCCACAATAGTTGAACCATCCTTATCTCGAAACCATAGATTCAATAGCGCAAGAGATTTAATCAATGAAATCAACCTTCCTATATCTCTTGAATGTCGGGGTTTTAGCATCTTATTATCCCTGAAAAATCTTTTTTCAATCCTTTCCGGTGAGCCGATTTTCACCTCCTTAATATTTTCCTGCTTTATTGCCCGTATTCTTTCTTCAATAACTGTCTTTCTGGATTGTCGTTCAGCCACTGGTGATAAGCCTCTGGGTCTGTCTCTTTTTTAATCCGCTCGTAGATCGCTTCCCTGATTTTCTCTTGATTAGTCTCTGGGCTGAGCAAAAGAAATCTTGTGGCCTCTTGTTCATCGATTTTCAATCCAGCGGTGCAGAAAATTACTGCAGGATAACCTTTCAATAAGATATTCTTGGTTTTTAGGCCATGCCTCTGACTCTTATCTGTAATTTTCATACAGATTTGCTTTTTGTCGTGAGATAGCATCGGTCGCAAATGCTGCAAAAGTAGAGTATGCGGCTGGTCNAGGAAAATCATAATCTTTCGGGANAAATCAACTACGTATCCNTTTTGCTCTTTAATATATTGACCAACATCGTGAAAGAATGCGGTAGGAGAGCAATAGCCAATTTCGATAACATCTTCTTCGGGAAACAATCGGGCCGTTTCCGTTGGGATATAAGACTTGCCGGTCGATGAGGGAGCATTGAAGCTGATATTGAATTGTGAGTTATCTGTGTAGGCTGAAAGCTGGCATAAGAAAGTAATCAGCTTATTTTCCTCATCTTTTTTAATTGTCAAACCAAGTATGTCGAGAAGCTTTTGTGAAGATAATGGCTTAAACTGTGATGTGTCTATTAGCTCATAATGTTTCGCCTTTTCTGTCAATTCAAGCAGTTTTTCTTTTGTCCCATCATTGTTAAACCAGTCTGTTACATCAGCCTTTTCTGGCAGGTTAGGCAGTTCAATTATCTTTGGCTTTACCCCGACATTANTAAGGCTTTCTNCTATCTGTTTAGCGTGCTTCTTACCGGCTTCATCATTGTCTGGTATAATGGCAATGAGTTTGCGGTCATTTAGAAATTCGCTGAAATTATCGTCCCATTTACCAGCACCCATCGGACAGGTAGTCGCGATAAGTCCTTCATCGAAAAGCCGGTCAACATCCTTTTCGCCTTCAACAATAAAGACCCAGTCATCAGGATTTGCCCGTAATAATTCCGGCAATCGGTAGAGAACCCGTCTTACTCCGTCAAGGTTCCATTTCCAGCCATCTTTACCGTCCGGTCTGCGTTGACTGAAGTCTTTGTTGTCATATCTAACAGCCTGATACAATAGCTGCCCTGATTCGTCTTTGTAATCGTATGTTGCGGTAATCTTTTTCTTAGACACAATTACGCCCCCCTACCATTGTTTTTCGATTCTGAGCCGAAACTACGCCGCTCAGGGTATCGGTTTGCACTGTTCTTGTAAGGTCTGTATGGATACAAGGGACAGCCTAAATCTGTGCATAACCGCACTTCCTCTTTTTGCCAACAAACGCATTCCAAACAAAAGGCTTTTATCGCAGCTTTCATACTTCTGCCTCTCATTGCTCTCTTGTAATTTGCCAGATGTATATCCGGCATCTGTTGGCAACGCTGCTCTATCTGTTCTTCTCGTGTCCTCATCATTCCCCCCCTGGCTGCTGCAATGCCTCGAAACTTTTTCTGTCAGGTGCTCCGGCTTTGAGCCATTGTGCAATCGTGCTCTCCGCCCAGCGAACACTCCCGCCGATACGAATCGGAGCAGGTAGTTTTCCGCAACTGTTGAGGCGGAAGATTTGGCGTTTCGATAAGCTCAGCATTTCGCCTACTGCTTTGGCTGTCAGTAATTTTTCTGTGGTTTGTTGCTCAGTCATTTTTAGTCTCCTAAATAAATTGTGAAATTGGTTTTGTTGACTACACAAAATCACTATAGACGATAGGTGCTGTGCGGGACTAAAAAGGGAATAGAGATGACGATAGTGGCCTACTTACTGCTATGCAGTTGATTCATAAGGTGTGAATAATTTTTATTTTTTTATTAGATGGGAATAGAATGGGAATAGAAAAATTAACAGAATACTTCAAGAGAAACTACGGTTTCGCTTTCTTTCTTCTGATGGCTTCTTTTCGCTTTTCTGCCCCATTGAGATACTTTTCAATGGCCTTATCTGTTATTTTGCCGTGCTGTGCGTATTGCAACCACTTCCTAAAATCGGCTATGTGAATCATACAACGCCTTCCCTTGTGCATACGCTGGATGGGAAATTCAAGGTCTTCTAACAGTCGGCTCATACTCTTAACGGTTATAGAGTCATCGTTCGCAAGGCTCGCGGCTTCTTTCAACGTAAAATATTCAGTATTAGTTTCGTTCCAAGGCACAATCCACCCTAATTGTACCTGATAGCCCAACTCTGACATTTTCTGAGCGCTGATACGCCATTGCCTTAGCCGGTTAAGATCAACTTCAATTCGGCCTATATCCGGATTTCGGGTACAGACGAAAACACCGATTGCTTCACCGGTTTCTGGATTGGTTCTTATATCCGGCTCTATGGTACAATTTTCTTCACACTCACTGCATACAACCCCTTTAGAATGTTGGATTTCCGCTAATACACCCGCTTCTACAAGCTCGTCAAGTTTACCAGTCGGCCAGTTCGTTGTTTCATCTGCTGATATAATATCAGCTTCAGGGACTTGTAATCTCTCTGCCAGCTTTGCTAAATAATCATTCACTTACAAGCCCCCACTTCTCGATATATTTCTTGACAATCTGGTGAATTGGATCATCCTTCAAAGTGCAGCGGTCGGGGCCGGATATTTCAAACAAAAGACTTTTACCTCTCTTGCCGTCCCTTGAGGCAAATTTGATTTGTATCTTCGCTTTTGCAATAAGAGCTTTATCGAGAGGGATATTGGATTTATTTAACGCTCTTTCAATCAGCGTATAAACCGGCTGTTCGTCATTAGATGGGCTTGCCTCAAGTGTTATCCGCCTGTTGCCTATTCCTGGCAAATCCAGACGAAGCATTCTTAGTGTAACTTTTTCAATTCCGTCCGCTGGTTCTGTAACAAACTTCAGGGTCTTATCTTGGAGCTTTGATAAGTCGAAGTGTTTTTTCTCCAGCTTCGGCAAACCGTCAAGCCGCAGAATTGTCTTGCAGAAAATTTCCTGTAATGCCTCAACAACCTTCTTTCCGCCTTTGGCGCTTACTTCCAGAATACCACTTTCAGGCCGGTAAACAAAAATTACCTCAAAAGCAGGCTTTCTTAATCGGTGGTAAAATTTACCTTCATCATCAAAACCCAATTCTGTAGTAGCGTAATCTTCCGGATATACAAAATAGCAGTGTCTTTCCGGCTGCTGTCTCAAATAGTTGTCAACGTGGCAGCGCTGCCCCCGTCCCTGCTTTTTATAAAATTCGCTCACACCATCGGCTAAATTATGTTTGTCTTTATCTTCTACAGCAGGGACTAATCCCGCTCCAACCTTCCGGCTGCTCCACGAACTAAGGCTATCCATATAGGCCAAATCGCAGGCAATCTCAAAAACAAGCGGGTGATTCAAAAATACCCAGAAGGCTTTTTCGTAGTGGTTTTTCATCGGCTCAAAAATCGGCAGTAAATCTATATTGTGAAAAACAGAACCAGCTTCCTCAATCAAAACGAGAATCCCCTTTTCATAGGTCATTTCGTTTATCTGCCGAAACTCTGCCTCGATATTATTCCGCTGTTTATCGGATAATTTATCCATCGCTTCAAAGATAGGGTCTATCTCTGTTTCGCCCAGCTTGTCAAAGTCAATGTCTTTAAGCAGGTCTTTACGGTGAAAATACTCTTTGAGTATATGATTAGGCGTTCGCCTTAAAAATGTTTTCGGTGAATAGTTTCGGCTCATATAATTCCCCTCTCATTAAAATCAGGTATAAACTAAACTCCTTCATCAGCCAAACGACTTACCGCAACTCCAACATCCCTCGGCAGCGTCACTCATAATTTGTGCTTGACAGAATCTACACCATCCCCAAATCTCATCTACTTCATTTACTTCAAAGTCATCAACCGTCTTTTCGGACGTATCGAAAAGCAAAGAAAACGAGACCGATAGCTCCAGTTCCGGTATGACGGCCCAAACAACCCATTCATTCCAGTCAGAGTCCCAAACGTCCAAAGGCACTAATGCGTCCAAGCCGCTGTAGTAGGCTGCTTTGTCTACAAAAAAATCAACTGTCATAGTTAACGTTGCACTAACGCCAATATAGTATACCTGCTCATCATCCTCATAATGGTTCACTTCCTCAATATTGGCTTCCTTCAGTTCTTCTATACAGGTAACAGTCGGGTCTTCCAACTCTCTGTAGACGTGGGTGAATGCTATGCTAATCTTCTCGTTCAATTTCTCTGCAATGGCTTCACGGTTCTTATTAAACCACTCTGTGAACGAAAAGCCCTCGTACCTGTTTTCTTTCAGGCTTTGCACAGTATCATCAACTTTGACTTTCAATTTGCTCTTGACCTGCCCATCAACAAAACTCTTCAAATTATAATAGAACTGAACCGAGTCCTTTGGCAAACCCACTGAAACAAGGTCTTCTATCAAATCAGAGTGGAGCAATCGGTCTGTTGGCTTATTGGCAAAATCCTTATGGTTATTACTGATAAGAAATGTGCTTGTATCTTTCGTAGCTATTTTGCGCAAAATTACTTCCCACAAGAGAGTATCTCTATATCCCGTATCCTTTTCCTTAAAAGGCTTACGAGGAGCCAAAGCCCTTGCTACTACCGAGTCGTGGGGTATGTTAGAATATCCTGGCCTCTCGGCATTGAGTTGAGCCAACCGTTTGTCTAATTTTGCGTTATACTCGTTACATTTCTCATCAATATCAGGCAGTTCTTGCAAAGTATCTTCTTCAGGAAGGTATCTGTGAAGTTCGGCTATATTCTTGACTAACTCAGCAATTAACTTAGTTAAGCCCTTCTTAAACAAATTCTTTGTTTCTGAAACGATAATTTCCGGTACGAATAATTTTGCGTCACTCTGTTTTAGATACTTCTCAAGAAGGCCAAAGTTGATCCCACTGAGATACCAATCACCATATATTATGTTTGTATCAAGAACGATATTCATTTTCTATATTACAATTCGCCTCGAAAAGCCTTTGCTAAAAGTGCTGGCATAAACTTTTCAAGCTCAGCCTCAGTCTCAGCTTGAGCTTTTTTAAGCTGCTCAACTTTGGTTTTGCAATCCTTGAGATAGCCAACTATTTGGCGTTGCTCCTCTATTGTTTTGGGATACCGGAATACTAACTCTCCCATTCCATTTTGATTGATGATCGCGACACCTCCGCCGGCAGCGGCATTACGAATTGTTTCCCTCTGAGAAATGAGATACCAAGTGGCATAATCGGGCAAAACATTTTTATCGAAAACCAGACTTGTTATTTGTTGATTCGTACATAGGGGTACTTTAGTAATTCCTACTTTTCCGACCGTTGAACCAATGCCTACCAACAAAATAGTATTAGGTGCAAGAAGATTAGCTTTTTTATCTCCAACTGCTAATCTGGATATTGCTCTATTAGCTTCGGTAATCTCGACTGAGTCGCCTAAGTCAGCAGGACACACAAAAGGAATTGCACCATCAAAATACTTTTTGTTCTTTGTAGGGGGTGTCTTACCTGTTTTCATAGTACACACGCTTCCGAGCTTGGTTTCCGTCCAGCTATCCCCATTACTGAAACATCCCGATATGGCTGAGTAAAGCATTCTTTCAGCGTCTTCAGCAGCCTGTCTCTGTAATTCTCTGGCTTTCTCAAGGCGGCTGGACAATTGCTCAATCCTGGCAACAATCCGCCGCTGCTCAAATAAGGGGGGAACGGGGATTTGAATTTTATAAAGTCTATCTCTTCTAATGCCAGGTTTCGGCCCATCCTGACTCCATATCGATAAGTTAAGTGTTGACAGGAACAAGTAAATCCAACTGGGCGACAATGATTCAGGGAAATCATCTATATAAAAAGTTGTGTCAATAGGCCAACACGGAACTTTAGAAAAATTAACTGCTCCTGCTGAACCTTTACGCCCAATAATAAGAACCGGCATTTTGGTTATGGCTTTATTGTGATAGCCGACAATTCCATTGGAACCATAAACAGGAATGCTCCCCCTTTGCCTGACTTTTGCCGGTAGCCCTTTCCCATAGTCTATAGTTACAATCTTCTCAAGAAAAACCAAATCCCATCCTTCTGGTAAGCTTTCCTTATCCATTGCTGTTACCCCCGTTCATCAAAAGCTGCTGCATTTCTTCGATAAGGTCTGAAATTTTTTCCTGTTTAGCGGCAACGGATTCAAGGATTTCTTCCGGTTCAGGGTATTCTATCTTTTCCGGCTCTATTAGGCCGAGGCCGGATAAGGTCATATTGTAGCCATTCTCAATAATTCTTTCGGCAGGTACAAGCCAGGCTCGGCCTTGCTGCGTTTCTCGTTTCGGCCACTTGGAAAGCAGGTCGGGAAAATCATTTCTGTATTGCGGGCCGAACTTGCGTGCCTTTTTCAAAGATGAGCCATCGCCTTCAACATTGTAGAACCACACGTTTTCAGTTGGTTTACCGCTTTTTCGGAATATCAAAAAGCAGGTTGGATTAGGTGTATAAGGCTCAAACATCCCCTTCGGCAGTGTAACGACTGCCTGTAAATCAAATTCCTTTATCAGCCGTTCTTTGACGTAATTATGACTGTTGGTATCGCCGAACAAAAGTCCATTGGGAAAGATGATTCCGGCAGTTCCGCCCTGACGAAGACTCCTGAGAGCACAGGCAAGGAACAATACGTACTTGTCGCCCTTTTCTACTCTAAGTGAGGCTTTAGCGTCTCCACGAGAGCCGCTAAAAGGTGGATTTTCCATAATAACGTCAAACTGCATCTCGTCCCATTTATCTTCAGAACCGCATATCGAATCACGGCAGACAATTTCGGACTCATCGAATTGATGAAGCACGGCGTTCATAGCGGTCATACGGATAATATCCTGGTCGCCTTCAAAACCGTAGAAGGTATGTTTCTGCAGAAAGTCAAATTGAGTACGGGTTAGCTTATCGCCTATGCCTACTTTTACAGGCTGACCATCAGCACCGGTTTTTTCCCTAATCAGTTTAGGGCTTGAGTTGTTCAGTAAAATGTAATTGTAAGCCTCGATGAGAAAGCCACCGCTGCCACAAGCCGAATCGCAGATTGTCTGGCCGATTTTCGGGTCAACCATCTGAACGATTACACGTATAAGGTGTCGTGGCGTTCTAAACTGAGCCGCTTTTTTCTGGCTGCCGAGGTCAGCTACAAGCATTTCAAATAAATCGCCCTTGACATCGGCATCGACATCCGTAAACGAAATGGGTGAAATAATATCGACCGCTTTTCTCAAATCAGCGCCGGTGGGTATTACTACGGCTGCGTTACGAAATACGGCCTTTGCAGCTTGTGATAATAACGGGTGCTGCGCAAGCAGCGGTAATGTATCCTGTAATGTCCGCAGCATACGTTTGTTGTCTGGGTCGCTGGTCAATCTGCTCCACCTTAAGGTTTCAAAATCAACGGTTTGCCCGTCTATATCGAACTTGCCAAAAAGACTTCTATAGTTACTGTTGGAAACCTTCTTTTGTGAGATGTCCATTTCCTCAAGCATCTTGAGAAAAAGCAAATACGAAATCTGAGTTACGTAGGTGATTGGGTTTGTAACATTCGCATCCCACATCACCTTGCATAATCTCTTTAGCGTGTTCTTTAATTCGCCGTTGTCCATAGATACAATCCCTATGCTGCTAATAAGGTATTTAGCTCCTCAATCATCGTTTGTAGTCTCTCTCTGCCGAACAGTTTCTCCATACGGCTCAGGCCGCCCCATAACGAAAACGGAGCACGACCAAACATCGACATTTCAATTTGCTCTCCAGCCAATACTCTTGCCTCAAGTAATCGAAGCATTTGTGCTTGATGAGGTTCTATGCTGTCGGAATGCTCAGCAACCCACGTATTGAAAGCTCTCTCGATTCGTTCTTCACGAGTCGGGAACTTGAACAAACCCAAAGTAAATCTTATAAAGTCCGAGAGTGAACCGGTAGGCTGCTCAAAGGCTCGGCGAAGGCTATCTTCATCGAAATAATACTCTGGACTATTAAGCCTTCGAGCCAAGTCTTCCCATTCTTGTTCGGATAGTTCCTGTCCGCTAAACATTCTCTCGATTGCGGGGTCGGTCTTTTTCAACTCAGCAATTTTCTTTTTCCATTCGTCCCTGTATGTAACTCTGTCAATCGCTAATCCTTCCGGCCCCACAATAAGAATTTCCCTTCTCCGGATTTCGTCTTCGAGCGAACCTTCAAGAATAGTCTTAAACTCGGACGGTGGGGGTGGCGGAGACGGTGGTTCAACTATCTCGGTTTCATCGTCCCAATAATCAACTAAAATATCAGTGCCAGGACGAGTACCAACCTCTCTTGGCTTATGGTATTGCTCAGCAGGCTCGTTGAATTTGTCGGTATTGCCTACGAAATCGTATATGATGAAATCTTCCTTGCCTATTTTTGGGCAAAGACGGCTTCCACGTCCCCTCATCTGTGCGTATTTAATAGCAGAATTGGTCGGCCTTAGCATAACAAGGTTTTCAATCTCTTTATGGTCGTAGCCGGTATCGAGCATATCAACGGAGACTGCTATAACCGGAAGTGGGTCATATTTGAACTGGTCGATTATCGGTTTGGGATTGCCGTTGTTGGAGTAACAGGTAATATCTTTGGCATAGTCCTGTCTGACCTGAGCGGGTGAGACGTGCAGTTGGCTTGCTATACGAAGACAATTCTCATCAGACAGCAATCTATTGAAAAGCCTGACAAGGATAGCTGCCTGTCTTGTTGAAACAGCGAAAAGAATTGTCTTACGGGGACGCTTCAGCGACCGCTCGGAATCGGCGCTGTAGTATTCCTGTATAATGGTTTTAAGCCTGTCCTCGGATTCAACATCTCGTCCCCACTGCCCAGGTTTTATTTCGTCCCCTTCCCACTCTGCCCCCTCAAAGGTTAATACGCTTTCCGCTTTATAGACTTTGTAATTGCATAGGTATCCCTTATCAATAGCCTGATGAATAGGGTATGAGAAAGTCGGCTTGCCCTCTTTTTTAACAGCGTCCCAACAATCGAAAAAGATATATGTACTTTTGACAAGCTGTCTTTCGTGTTCGCTGACCCAGCGAAGCTCACCAGGATTGGGGGTTGCGGTAAGGCCGATATGCACAGCGTCAAAATGCCCTAAAGTTGCTCGATGAATGTTGTATATTGAGCGATGGCACTCGTCCGTAACCACAAGGTCAAAATAAGCGTGTCCGAAACCGCCAGTGCCCAACTGTCCGGCAATTGTGTCTAATGTTCCGACAACAATTTGCCCTTCAAGACTTCTTTTCCCCCCATAAAGTATTGTGCTCGGCCAATCTCTCAAATAATCATCGAATGTTTCTTTCGCCTGCTTTGCAAGGGTTATGCGGTCAGCCAAGAATAAGACACGTGAAATCAAAGCGGCCTGAAACCACCTTTTCATTAGCATAGCAATCGTAAGGGTTTTGCCTGTGCCCGTAGCCATTTCAAAAAGCATCCTTCTTCGCCCTGCAATCAAAGCATTATCAGCCTCTTCTAAACATCGAAGCTGATAATCCCTTGCTTCTATCTCCTCACCCTTAAACATAAATTTTGAAGGATAGGGAACAGCAAGCAATGACTCACCTACATTGCCTCTACGATGTATCTTAGTATTTTTCCTTCGTTCAAGGTCGGCTTGTGAAGGCATACCAAGAATCGGCCTGGCATCACCATCGGCATAATCCCAGAAGTAATGCTCTTGACCATTACTGAGGATTATGAACGGCACTGGGAGAGATATGGCGTATTCTTTCGCTTGCTCTTTTGCGGTGTACGGGTCAACAGAGAACCTTTTTGCTTCGATAACAGCAACCGGTCGTGTTTTTGTATCCTTCAGTACATAATCTGCACGTCCGTCTGAGGCAGCTTCTTCCGGTGAAACCTGGGCTAAGTTTGTAATATCCCAGCCAGCAGCTTCCAGCAGCTTATCTATAACAATCCTCGCGTGCGCCTCATTGCTCATAACTTTTCATTTCTCCCATTTTGGGGGATAGGGATAGGGCATATTATAAGCTCTTGTGGACGTATGGCAACAATTTTCAATATTTTGCAACCAGAGGCATTTACAATACGCCTAAAGCCGCTTTTTTCGTTCTAATTTGTGTTAAAATTCCAAGACCTTATCTCACCCTTCAGCTTGAGTTTGGCCATTGTAGAACGCTAAACCCCCTACTAATGTGCGTTTGACAGAAAATCCTGAGCCGTGTGCCTATTTTTCTTGACTTGGAGGCATGAAAAGAATACAATCATATTAATCGCGAGGAGTTCCAAAACACTAATGGAGGAGCCATAAGAAAAGACAATCAATTCTTGTATTAGTGGTAATAGTATTTTCGGCGTCTGGCTTGTTGAAAAATGACGTGGAAGCTGCTGAAGTTTAGCTAAGTGCAAACACTCATCACGTTGAACACATAGATGACAGTATATGGATTGGTCGTGTTAATCTTGACGGAACGCTTTTACCTTCGTTCAACGTAGCGTCATATGCTAGAGACCTTACAGTTATTGGAGATGAAGTGTGGTTGCCTGGTTTAATAAGAAAAAGGGCAAGGCAATGGCCAAAATGGAAGAAGGGCTGAAAGCCGAATCCCAAGCAAGGGCCAGAGCAAAAGCAGGAGGGGGCTTGAAGGCTGAAAGCAAAGAACGACAAAGCCTCGACGCTCAGCCTCCACAGAAGATAAAGACTTTCAAGCGAACCTGCCAGCACGTTTTTCATCCCGGAGCTATAAATAGGAAATTTACCCTTTTGTTAGCATTAGCAATTCTCTCAGTTATAGCTTTAACATTTGGAGTGAGCGTGGTCAACGACCCGCCGGTGGCCGAGCCTGGTAGTGCAATGACACAGGAGGAGAAACCGGTCCTGATTACCTTAATGGGAAGTGATCCTGATGGAGAGGAGCTGACCTACAATATTATAACAGGTCCGTCCCACGGGAGCTTGAGCGGGACAGCGCCCAGTATGACTTACACGCCGGCGCTGAACTACAATGGCCCAGACAGTTTCACTTTCAAGGTCAACGACGGAAAGGCGGATAGTGACCAGGAGAAGATATCGATTACAGTGCTGGCCGTAAACGATGCTCCTGTAGCAAATCCTCAGTCTAAGACAACAAAAGAAAACAAATCCGTATCCGCTACCCTGACAGGAAGT
>Ga0111206_151_pt1 | contig 11705 bp, 8 predicted proteins | sample DeeMarSWOR152_54_FD_80376 | JGI IMG/M metagenome (GOLD analysis project Ga0111206, IMG submission 80376) | Coxiella sp. DG_40 | reverse complement strand
CCCACTTATAAGGAGCTGCGGGAGATCACGGAGGAATACGAGGAAAAGGAGCTGCCTGTTACGGTATTACGCGCCGATGCTAATGCGGTTGAAACGGAGCTTGAGACTACCGTTGTCCCCAGGCGGCAGCGGGATGCTGATCGAGTGATAATTGGTATTTTTGTTGCGCCTGACATTGAGCACCCGGTTGTTGCCAAGACCATCACTGCCGAGGGTGGACCGGCGAAGCTGGCTATCCCCCGCGGTGCCGCGATAACGGCAGTTGACGGTACGGACGTCTCAAATTTTTACGATATAATCAGAGAGATCAGAAAATACAGCGGCGAGCGCGTTACAATCGATTGGCGCCTAAATGAGGAAACAGCAGGCAATGTTGTTTTAAATGTAGATACCGGCGGAGAGTATATCACCGTTGAGTCTGATTTTGCTGAACTTATTCCATTTAAGGGTCTGAAAAGGCTTTACAAAGCCAGCGGTCCCGTTGATGCGGTAGCGATGGGATGTAAAAAGACCGTTATGTTCATTGCCCAAACGTACGTTACATTAAGGCGTTTGATTGGTGGACTTGTCAGTCCAAAGAATCTTATGGGGCCAGCAGGTATCATCGCATTTAGTTATCACATTGTTGCTGAAGAACCACCGATTTACTACGTTTACTTTCTTGGGCTTATAAGCGCCGTAATCGCTGTGTTTAACTTCCTGCCTCTGCCGCCTCTCGATGGAGGACTGGTGGCGCTCTTGTTGGTTGAAAAACTCAAGGGTTCGGCCTTGAGCGAGCGGACACAGGGGGCCATAGCTTATGTCGGGTGGACACTTATACTGGCGCTTCTTCTTTACGTAACATTTAACGATATTGTAAGGACCTTTTTTAGCTGAGCGATTAATTATAGAACAAAACCCCCGGAGTAAACCTGGGGGCTGAACCACCCCTCAAATGAATTCGGGAGGTAAACATTTTTTGCCTATATTGCGTCGCCGTACCGGCGACGGCTAAGCGACCCCAAATAAATTGGGGCCTGAATATTTGCGTCGCCCCTTCCGCAAGCTCAGGGCAGGCTTACCGGCGACGGCTAAGCGACCCCAAATAAAGTAGGGCGGTAAATATGAAACGACTAACCCCAAATAGACTGGGCGGTAAATAGTATCAATAACTGAAGAAAGGACTTGAAAGTGTTGGAAACACTATTAGAAAAACCATCTTCGCAGGGCTATCACGAAGGTATATTCAGTGCTCTGAAGGAACAAGACAACCAAGTCTATGAGTTAATAACAAAAGAGTACGAAAGGCTACAAAACAGCTTGCAGCTTATAGCAGCGGCGAATCAATGCTCACGAGCGGTTTTAGCGGCTCTTGGCTCAGTTGTTCAAAATAAGACAGCCGAGGGCTTCCCCGGGGCCAGATTCCATGGCGGCTGCGAAGTTGTTGACGAGGTGGAGAAGCTGGCCGTCGCCAGGGCCAAGGAAGCCTTCGGCGCCAAGTATGCAAACGTTCAGCCGCACTCCGGCAGCCAGGCCAACCAAATTGTCCTTACCGCGTTACTGGAGGCAGGAGACAAAATATTGAGTCTCGGCGTCGAGCAGGGCGGGCACCCTTCACACGGAGGCGCGGCGGGTTCACTTGCGGGGAAATTCTTCAAGATTGAAAACTATCTCGTGGACAAAACAAGCTTTCTTCTGGATTATGATGCTATCAGAGAACAAGCAGTCAAAGTCAAGCCCAAGCTGATTATGTGTGGTGCCAGTGCTTACGCCAGAAAAATAGACTTTAAGACATTCAGAGAAATTGCGGACAGCGTCGGGGCATATCTTTTGGCGGATGTCTCACACATAGCGGGATTGATAGTGGCCGGTGCACATCCTTCACCAATAGATTATGCGCATTTTACAACGACAAGCACGTATAAGTTGGGTGGGCCCAGGGGCGGCCTGATATTAATGGGCAAAGACTACGACCGGAAAATAGAATTCGCAGGCAGGGAAACAGCTTTATGGAAACATATTCAGGACGCGACATTTCCGGGCGTGCAGGGGACGCCTTATTTTAATCATATAGCGGCGAAAGCGGTTTTCTTTAAAGAAACCCTCTCCGATGAATACAAGGCCAGGCAATTCAAAATCATAGAAAACGCAAAAAGACTGGCAACTGATTTGTTGGATTTGCGATATGATGTGCTTACGGGAGGGACAGACAACCATATGATTCTGATAAACATGGAGAATTCCATAGAGGCTTTGACGGGTGCTACGGCGCAAAAATGTCTCGAAGAATGCGGTATAGTCGTAGATATGATGAAGCTGCCTTACGATAAGAAGCCGGCTTTGATTACCAGCGGTATCAGATTGGGTACGCCTATCGTTACGAAAAACGGAATGGGCACAACTGAGATGGACAGCGTATCGGCACTGATAGATAAGGTATTGAGGGCTGTAGAAATAATAAGTGACACCCAGTACAAGATGAATAAATCGGTCAAGAACAAGACCAGAGACAAAGTGAAGGAACTGTGCGGCAGATTCCCTATGCGTTAAGGAGAAAACCCCCGGTAAAACCGGGGGCTAAATATTCGATTTCTTTGCAGTTACAGCCCAGATGAGTTGATATATTGCGCCGATAACGGCCATAACTGCTATAGCGGAGAACAATATCATCGACATTAGCAGCGCCGGCGATTTTTCCACGCCGTAGAGTGCCAGAAATCCCACCAACGTTGCCTCTCTGACACCAAGGTTAGCTATAGATATCGGCACTCTTCCCAAGAGATATATAATGGCACACAGCCACACTAATACTCCCAGAGGTGCGGTTATGTTTGCCCCCCTGGCAGAGAGTATATATACGAACACGCCGCCGATTAGATTGGCTATTATCGTAACAGATGCCATAGTCAGATGGAAGCTGACCCCAACAGTTTGAAAGATTGCAATTTGGTTGAGTATCTCTTGACCTTTCCGGCGCATTTTTTCAGGAAAAGGGCTTAACAAAAGGCCGAGCGCTTTAATAAATTTGCCGCCTGTTCGACTGTTCAACAACAATAAAGAAGTAATTATTATGGCCGCCAGTAGTACTGAGCAGAGGGTCGGCAGGAGCCAATGATTTCTTGCGTTAGTCAGGAAGAGTGATGTGGGATTTGTAACTATTAACGCAACGAGTCCGAATACAACCATAACAAATATTATCGACAATTGATTGTATAGCATGCTGCTAAGAACGTTGCTTCCTTTTCCGGTATCTTTTCTGAGAATATACCATTTAATCCCCGCACTAAGTATTCCGGGTATAATCATACTATAAAGTAAGGTAACGGCACTTGCACCAAACAGCGTGAAGATGCTGACATTGCAGCTTTGTTTTTTCATAATAAGCTGCATCTTTATCGAGTTAATCCAGAAGATTATTATGGTCACTGCCCAAACAGCTATCAGGAACTGCCACCTTGCGGTTTTGACAGTTTGCCGGAATTGCTGAAGGTCAATTTGGCTGAAAACCCATACCAGCAATACCGTTGTGATTAGAATTCTGATAAGGAATTTGGCTAATTGTTTTCTGCGAGTACTCATAGCGGAAATTCAAAAAGTAAAACTAAAAAATCAAAACTGAGGAATCCCGCACCAATTTTTAAGGAAATTGGTGCGGGATAACTTCCTTAATTTTGCATTTTGATTTTTAATTTTCTTTGGGCTTTTCTCCGAGTATCAGCACCTTTCTTGAAAAGGCCAGTTGTACCTTGTAGAGCTTATAAACGACTTTGTTATCCGCAAAGAACGCATTAAAGAATCCAAAAGGCAAGCGAGAAACTACGGCTGTAATGAGAAAACACATGAACCCGGTCAGCGGGCCGCTCAAATAACAGCTCTTTATATTATTGAAGCCGGCACTAACAAGAAGCTGCTGGAGCCTGCGGCGGGTGGTTACATAATTGTGGGAAAAATCACAATTGAAAAAGTTATGCCGCAAATTCAAATAATCCGGCGAGCATATTATGAGCCTGCCCTTGGGCTTTAGTATCCGGCTTATCTGCCGGCTTATCTGTAAAGCATCCTGCATGCTGTTCATATGCTCCATTACGTTGATCATCACAACAATATCAAATTGTTTGTCTAACGCAGGCAATGGAGGTACCATTGCACAAATGACCTGGGCTCCCCTTTTCTCAAGTGACGCAGCCATCTGCTGGTTAGGCTCAACAGCAGAGTAATCAATACCTTTCTTAAGGCAAATATCAGCAAAGACACCTCGACCGGGTCCTATTTCCAGGACGCGGTGGCCCGGCTTTATTCTGGCGTAGTCAAGGATTTTTGTAGACAAGCCCCTGGTAAGCCAGTTGCCCACGCCGGTGGGGCTATCCTGGTGAAAGTGGTCATAAAAATGTTCTTCCGTCATTAAGAATATACCTCAAACATGCCGCTATGTGACTTTAGCCGATTCACTGTTCACTTTTCTGCCGTAGATAACCATTATATCTGATTTCTTTAGCAATGACACCAACATCGTGCATGGTAAGAACAGTATCCACAGTAAAAAAGACTGCCTGAGCCGGTTGCGATATTTCGGGTTTATGTTATCTCCATATAATAAGTATTGCAGCGAACCCAGCAGGCCCCACGGAGTTTTGTCGTATATTATTCTCGTAACTGAAAGGCCGTGTTCCTCTAAAAGCCTGGTAATTGTGTACGGTGTCCAAATGCACAGATGACGGGGACAATCAAGATGATACCATTTGTCCTTGAAGTGCTTTGCATGGAAACTGTTAAAGTTAGGGACGCCCATTATGAAGTACCCATTGTGTTTCAACAAACTACTTATCCTCGCCACTGTTGCGTGAGGGTCAGGTATATGCTCCAAGTACCACCAAGCCGTGATTACGTCAAAATAAGCGTCTGAGAGGGGAGCTTCCGTAACGGCGCCCTTGAATATGTCGAGTCCAAAAGAGCTTTTTGCCTCTTTTACAGCAGCCTCGGATATATCCACTCCATAGACCTCACAGGCCTTGTCGGTCCTGACAGTGTTCAGGAACGAGCCAGCACCACAGCCGACATCTAAGATTCGGCTTTGTTGATTCAGCTTACGATAGATAGAGTCCACGATTTTTACATTCATCAGCCCTTTGAGAAGGCGTGCAATAAGGGGTATTTTCATAATCCGATTGCGCAAGGAGCGGGCTTTGGAACCTATCCCTTTTTTTGTGGTAGAATGCGGATGATAATCTGCAGGATAAAGCTTCTCTATGTCTTCGAGAACCACCTGGGGGTTCATGTAGACAAGGCCACATTCCTTGCACTGTACGTAGGTGAATATATCTCCTGTCCCGTGCAAGCGGTCCTTCGCGTTGTAGAGGAACGCCGAATCTATGCTGCCACATAAATTACAAGGGACTCTTTGTGTTCTAATCATATCTGCCTTCGCAAAGGCTAACTTGAATGCGACAATCTGGCTACCACGGCAACCTTTTCGCTCTCACATAACGATGCAACTGCACTACGAACTTCTTTGCCGGGAGAGACGTCAGAATCAATCCTCCCCAGTTCTCGAAAGAACGAGGGTATACTTTGACTGCCTTGCAATAATACTTTCTTGCCCGTTTGATATTGCCGTCGGCGGCAAGCCAAAAGGCCGTGAGAAAATAAGACCGTGAAAATCGTTTCGCTATTCTCTTTCCTACTTTGGCCTGCAATTGAGGATACTTCCGCAGAATCCTTTTTAGCGCCGTTCTTGTCTTGGCGTAGCCCTTGACCTTGTTTGCACCTTTGGAAGTACTGGTTTGATGTCTTCGCCAGCAGCCCAACGGTTCAGGGTCGTAGTAAACCTTGCTTAAATGAGCAACCTCTATCCACTTCATATAATCGCTGATTGGGCCGGGCTTCTCAAAAGGCCCCGCTTTTTTTAGGACCTCCCCACGAACCATTACCGTTATCATCGGGGTAAAACAATAATGCATCGCAAGCATCTCGGCAACATCGCCCGGTACTACGGGATACACATCACTGAATTTTCCAATTTGTCTGCCCGTCGAATCAATAATCAAAGCATCGGCAAATACTAATCCCAGTTCAGGGTCGCTATCAAGTGCGGCCACCTGCCTGGCGAACCTATCGGGCAAAACCACGTCGTCGCTATCTACGAAACAGATATACTCACCCTTGGCCAAACTTGCCCCCCGGTTGCGGGCGGCGACCACGCCCTGATTTTCCTGAGTAAAAATCTGAGCCCTCGACGGAAAATTCTTCGCCACCTCGACAGTTCTATCAGTACTGCCATCATCAACAACTATAATTTCAAAATCCTGAAAAGTCTGCTGCTCAAGACTTTTCAACGTCTCGGCGATATAGTCCTGATGATTATAAGATGCTATTATTACTGACAGTTTCGGTTTCACTGCCAGGTCTCCATCAATCCAATATTCTGTGGTACTGTTCTATGTAGCTTAAAGCCGCTTTATTCCAACTAAATTTCTCCGCTCGCTTTCTTGCTGCGATGGACATTTGTTTGTGAGTCTGCCGGTCACCAGCCAATTTTCTTACCGCTTTGGCAATTTCTTCGGCGTTTGCCTGTTCGACTACAAGGCCGTTATCTGCTATCAACTCTTCAACGCCTTGACAGCGAGTGGTAATTATCGGCAGGCCCGACGCCATCGCCTCGAGCATCGCATTGCTCATTCCCTCCTGCATAGTGGCACTTATAAAAATATCGTTGTGACGGTAAAGCTGCGGCATGTTTTCTGCGCTGATTCTGCCGGTAATCTCAATGATGTCACCAAGGTTCCTTTCCAATACGATTTTTTTTAGCTGCTGTTGCATTTGCCCGCCGCCGACTATAGTCAAATGCACCTTACAGCCATCTCTGTGCAGGGTCTCAACGGCGTCTATGAGTATTCCCACTCGCTTGGTTACCGACAATCTGCCCACGGTTACCAGCTTAAGTATATCCGGTCTTTCGCTGGTTTCGGCAGGGCCGAACCGGTCGAGGTCGACACCATTTGGAATAACATCGATGGAGACTGACGGCAGAAACTTCAGGGCACGGTCTTTCAATCCCCGGCTGCACGCCACGAGAGCAGCAGCCTTTTTCCAAATGGCTCCGAACACCGGGCCAAGAATTTTATAATCAAGCTTCAGCCTTGCGTGTTCTCCCGGCACATCCGAGCCCCGCAGCGAAATAATGTAGGGCAGTTTATTTGCACTTCGGTAGCACAGCCAGCCTGTTGGAAAACCAAAAAATGCGTGGACTAAGTCATAATCATTTTCTCGCAACAGTCTGCGATAACGGAATTGGGCTTTGAAGAGCCACTCAATTATTTCCGCCTTCCGCCAGAAATGCAGGTCCTTCTTGTGCACGCCGACTTTGTAAATAGTAATATTTTCGGCGAATTTTTCGGTAATAAAGCCCGGCTTTGGCGCGGAAGTTAATACGTCCACTTTCAAGTCGCTGTTGCCGGCGTATTGCCTCAAGAGACACAGATGTGCGTTACCTGCTCCGCCGCCGACAGGTGGAAATTCATAGTTGAGCATAAGCAGGTTTAATTTCGACACAACTACTGCTGCTCCTTTGTCGCTGTGGGACTTTTCAGTTCAAACAAGACATGGTCACCAAACATCCGAACGATTCGGTAATTCTTCATAACAAATTCTCTGAACGGTTTCAGCGCTTCATATCGAAGTGCCTCGTCCTCGTCAAACTTCGTGCGCAGCAGTTCGGCCCACTGTTTATCATAAGCTGCAATTATATTCTCATCCAACGGCAAAAATTGGGCCTTTTTCGCACCGGCAAAGCCTTGAGGCACTATCGGCCATAGTTCATAGGGTGGTCTATCCGTCGGTATGTGAAGCTTACGGGTATCAACAATGAACTTCGGCATTTCTTTCTCGAATTCGCAGATCAGAGTGGCAACGAGCTCGGCCAATACTGGAGGTGCCGGCCGAGGCATACAAAAAGCTTTTGAGGCAGAGCTAAATCTCTGGGCGCTGACATATATCCCTGGCACCCAGCCCCAGACGTAAATCTTGTCTGTCGGCTTGGAATTTGCACGTATATATTCACCTGCCAGTTCCCAGGCATACGTTGAACGCTGGGAGATTTCTTGATACTTTTGTGCGTAGCCCCTCCGTTTTTCCGGTTCTCTCATGGCGGGGTTCAGGTAGATGATGCCACTATGCGGACTTTTTCTTATGCCGAAGAAAATATGCCACGACATAATTATCATCGCCAAGAATCCAAGCAGTCCAATTGTCACCCACTTTGGCCTTGATGCGGCGCTTTTTGCTCTATCATAGTAAATCGCTATCAGGTATCCGCCCAGCATCGCCGCTGAGGCATTGAGAGGCAGATAATACTGCTCGTACGAACGCGGGCTAATCCATACAAATGCCATATCCAGCAACCACCAAACAGCAAGAAGCAAAACAAATCGGTCGTAACGGGCTTTTCTACTACTTTTTGCTTTGTTAAGTCCACCGGAAATCATCTTGGCGATTCTGATGATGATTGAGCCAACTGCCAAAGCGATGGGCAGTATGAGTAAGCCGTAGTACCGTAACACGATGGGCCATTGTTGTGAAAACGGTACGAGTTTGCGACTTCCGGTAACATAATCGGTTGCCGTTGCTGCCTGCTCGCCACCTGCCGGGCTCGGGAGCATCTGACCCAATGTCTCCCACAGAAACGAATAAGGCAAACTCATTTGTACATCCCAGGCGATTATCCACACGTACAACGGCGCAATTGCTGCTACTGCCCCAGCCAGTAACAGTAAGATATCGGCCGCCGTTTGTTTCCAGGTTCTGTGTTTTAAGAGCGGCTGGACAATTACGAACAAGCCAATTGCCCCGATTGCTGAGAGCCCCGTTTGCTTAAATAGCGGTGCCCAAATGACGAAGGCGCCGGCCAGGAACGCATACCACCATTTACCACCGAGCTGATAGAGAACAAAACAACTGATTCCCATTACCATAAAGGCAATCATATATTGCTCTTTGACGTTGCCGAATTTGGCCATTAACGGCGCGGAGAGGTAAACCGAGGCAACGATAACACCCACGCCCGCAGGCAGCGCGCCGAAGAGTTTTCGCATCGCGATGAACATAAGCAATAATGCGGCTGCTTGAAGAATTGTCTGGATGAGCTTCGGCCCTGTATCACTAAAGCCGCACAACCGCACACCTAAGATATTGACCAGCAGCGTTCCCAATTGAGCACTGGGCTTTTCCTCGACGCCGATTTCGGCCCCGTCGAGTATGTGTGCGGCTGAATATACGTATGCCCCGCTGTCGAAGGCCCCGGGAGAGTTGAACTCGAAGTACTTGCCCATGGAAAAGGGAATAGCCGCCAGAACTGCAACTATAACCAGACCCTGGACTCCAGAGGCCAGACCCAGGCTTTGAGTCTTGTGTCTTGAGTGGGACCCCAAACGCACTTTCTTGCGTTTGGGAACCCAGTCTTGTGTCTTGTGTCTTGGTGGTCGCCTTTTTTTCCGGGCTGCTCTGCTCATTTCCGGTCTCCGGTCTCGCCGGTCGATTCCAGAATCTCTTTGATGACGTAAGTTGGACGATTTTGTGATTCGTGATATGTTCTAACCAAAAGCTCGGCAAGCAGGCCCATCAAAATGAACTGAACTCCAACAACAAAAAGCAGGATTGTTAAATATAACAATGGATTACCGGTCATATCCCTGCCTTGCAGGACTTTCATCAGGATAACCGCGACACCCGAAGCACCACCAAAAAACAATGCCAAGAATCCCCAACCACCAAACAACTGAATTGGTTTAGTAGAAAAACTAAGAAGAAACTTGACGGTAATAAGGTCTAATATCACTTTCCATGTCCGTCCCAGGCCGTAGTTGGCTGCGCCGGCGGTTCTGGGTCGGTGGTTGACTACCATCTCGACGATTTTAGCTCCGCTCCAGCTTGCCAGAGCCGGGATAAAACGGTGCATTTCACCATACAATTTTGTTTCGGCCAGGACCTCTCTGCGATACGCTTTGAGTGTGCAGCCGAAATCGTGGAGTTTGACGCCCGTGATTTTGCCAATCAGCCAGTTACCCATTTTGGAAGGCAACACCCGGGTGATAACATTATCGCGTCTCTTTTTTCTCCAGCCGCTTACAACATCGAAACCTTCGTCGAGTTTGGCAATCATTTTAGCTATATCTGCAGGGTCGTTTTGTAAGTCCGCGTCAATCGCAACAATAATTTTTCCTTGTGCGTGAGTGAAGCCGGCGCTGAGCGCTGCGGTTTGGCCAAAGTTCTTACGAAAGCAAATGACCCGAACTCTGTGGTCAGCCTTTTGCAGACGAGTTAATACGGCCAAGCTATTGTCACTGCTGCCGTCATCGACGAATATTATCTCGTAGTTATATTTGTCTGTTAAAGTCTGCGTGATTTGCTCATAAAGCGGGCTGATGTTACCGGCCTCGTTGAAGCACGGCACAACTACCGAAACTTCGAGGTTTTGTTTGTTCATACTTTGCTTCCTGTACTGTTTCCACTATAATAATAGTTAAGATATCGGCTGTAAAGCCGCAGTTGAGTAGTCAAAAGGGCATGCAAACGCAAAAAGTGCGTTTCGGGACCCGAAAACGGTGGCGAATACGGAGTTCGCTGTCTGACTCCGGCGAGCCTTCGCCGAGACGAGCGGATGACGAACCACGAACATCGATTTCTTGTAAATTACACAAAGTAAAGGGCAAAGAAATATGGAAAAACAGACAAGAAGAGAATTCCTCAAGACGGTTGGTTTTGTGGCGGCTTCGGCAGGTACGCTATCAGTATTGCCGAGCTGCGGCGGTATGGGCCAGACGAGTCGGGCGCAAAGGAGACGGCCGAATATTATCGTTATCATCAGCGACGATATGGGTTATGCCGACATCGGCTGCCACGGTTGCCAGGACATTGCGACGCCTAATATTGATTCTATCGCACGAAACGGTGTCCGTTTTACGAACGGATACGTTTCGTGTCCTGTGTGCAGCCCGACGCGTGCCGGGCTGGCGACGGGGCGCTACCAGCAGCGTTTTGGCCACGAGTTCAACACCGGTCCGCCGCCCGGCGGTTTGCGAGAGAACGTTGGCCTGCCGCTGACGGAAGTTACGATAGCGAACGTTCTGAAGTCGGAGGGTTACGTTACCGGCGCGGTGGGTAAGTGGCACCTTGGGATGGCGCCGCATTTTCATCCGTTTAAGCGCGGCTACGACGAGTTTTTCGGCTTTCTGCACGGGGGGCACTCCTATATTGACCCCGGGTTGGGGACGTTCAATCCGATACTGCGCGGGACTGAGCCGGTGGACGAGAAGGAGTATTTGACAGATGCCTTTTCGCGCGAGGCGGTCGCGTTCATCGAACGGCATCACAACGAGCCTTTCTTCCTTTATCTTGCTTATAACGCGGTGCATACACCAATGCAGGGGCCGCAGCGCTACCAGAATAGTTTCAGACACATCACGGACTCGAAACGCCGCGTGTATGCGGGTATGTTGACCGCCATGGACGAAGGCATCGGTGCGGTGCTGGCTAAGCTGAGGGAGCTGGGTATCGAAGAAGATACACTGCTTTTCTTCGTCAACGACAACGGCGGGCCGACCTCAGCAAATGGCTCCGATAACAGCCCGCTGCGAGCCACCAAGGGCACGATGTATGAAGGCGGCATCCGCGTTCCCTTTATGATTCAATGGCCTCGGCGTTTAAAAGGCGGCCGGGTTTACGAGCATCCGGTC
>Ga0111206_146_pt1 | contig 13037 bp, 12 predicted proteins | sample DeeMarSWOR152_54_FD_80376 | JGI IMG/M metagenome (GOLD analysis project Ga0111206, IMG submission 80376) | Coxiella sp. DG_40 | reverse complement strand
GATGGAATTGTGGAATATTGCTTCATTCTTCCATAATTCCAATTCTATTTGATTAAATGAAATTTGGTTTGTCGTCTATCCAAAAAATAAACTCTCGCTCTGGTAAAAGCTGCATCCTGCTCAAATCCAATTCTGACTTCTTGATTATTCCATTCTGGAATAGTAGATTTCACATTCAATTCAATCGCATAGCATGTATCGTACTAAAGCAGGTAATCACCTGATTTGAGAACGCTTCTGCAAAAATCTGGCGAGCAATGGACACAATGTGAAGATAGATTTCAAGTTCTTCAGGAATTCTTCGCTCCAGCCGAATTTCCAGCCATGTGTTGATGACTTTTGTTTGTTCGTTTAGGGGAAGGATTGACGGGTGGGAAGCATTTAAGGGATCGGAAAAAATAAGAAAATAATACAGAAAAATGAAGGACATCCTTCTGAACATTTGCATCTTACCTCCACTCCGAAATAGATATTAAAACGATTTCAAAAAGGACAAGTTTATCATTTTCAAAATATATCGAAAAATAAACAAAATGTCAAGAGAAGTTTGATTATTTATTTATGATTTACAGTAAAATAGTTGCATAACTAACTGTGAAGTAAAAAGCAACTAATAAGAACATAGCTTCGCAAATTGATCAATGATATCAAACGGTATATAGGTATAGAGGTATAAGGGGAATGTTTTATACCATAGACCTCTATACCCCTATACCTTAAACATTTTTTTATGCTAAAACTTTGAAATTCCGATACAGCTAGATATTTAATGCGATTCATACCCCCTCAGTCCCCCTTTGGGCACAATCAGTTTGAAATTTTCTGGAACAATCGCTACATGCTTTCCTTCAACCAGAATATATTCATTTCCTTTTTCTGAATTTACAGAAATGCCTGCCAATTCAAAAGTTTTTTTGATCTTCTCGGAAAATATCGCCATTTTTTCCTCGTTAAATGCTTTTAATTGACCATGCATATATAAACGAAACTTGGAACAGTATTAAACTTTTCTTGGAATCGTCAAAAGCATCTCAAATTCACGAATAACGATTTCGATATCTTTTCCTGTCGCTTCTTTGACCAGCCTGATGATGCGACGAATCCCGGTTCCAGCGCGGGTTACCAGACCGGCGTCAGAAAGACGTGCATAGATCCGTGGATTGCGAACCACATGGACTCCAGCGCGCATGGCAGCTTCGTCTACCGTATTGGGTGGTTTGCCAGGTGTATGTATTTCGATCCGATCGTCGAAAATGAACAGGCGAACCGGTCCATGCACCGTGTAATCGCGATGCGCTACGGCGTTGACAATGGTTTCACGTAAAGCTTCTCTGGGAAGCTCCGGTTTCGGCTCCGGCTCGAAACCTCGTATCTCGTGAGGAATTCTGAGATGGAGATACAAAAATCGCTCAGCCTGATCAATGACATCCAGCAAACGCCCAGCAAAATCCTTTCTATCAAATGGGTTCTCGCTGCTATCCTTGCCGAGAAAACGTGCGGCATTGATTTGAGCGAAAGGAAGATGTAACTGCGGTTGCCGACCGAAAAGAACAATTCCAGCGATAGTCGGGTAATCCCTGGAAAGCAATCGCCAGCTCTCTAGCAATCGTTCGCGGTTGTTTTTAAGATCTTCCTTTCCTGTTGCCTCAAGGTAACGATCCAGGGCATCCAGGTCGATGTCCGCGATACTTAATCGTGGAAGCGGCGTCTCGTCATAGTAAAGACTTTCTGTCTCCTGAAATAATCTCAGCAGCTCTTCACGTGAAGCCTGTCGTCTGCCCGAACTGGTTCGAATGTAATAGATACCTCGATTGGTGCGATAGGGTCGTATATCCCCTTTCGGAATATTGACTACGATGACAGTTTTTTGTACCAGAGTCTTAGCAGCCTTTAGTTTCTCTCGATCTTCCTGACTTTCAGTAGATAATACTTCTTGAATCACTGTAACAGGTGGCTCACAGTTATTAGCCGCGATATTATCCAAATCTCGCATCACACGATCAGAATCTTTAACACCCAGAACATTATGATTTTTGTCGATCCCGATAATGAGTTGACCACCATCGGTGTTCGCGAAGGCAACGATACTGGCTGCCAGATCATCGGGATGTACTAATGTTGCTTTAAACTCAGTATGAATATCTTCCCAACGCGTAATGCGTTGTTGTAGCTCGGTCAGGTTCATATTTAATCTTTATTAAATTTTGTTCCCTTGTAGGACAAATTGGCAATTTGTCCTGCAGTTTCACCATTGCTTAGTAGATCGTTGTCATTTTTTACTAAACATTTTTTAAACCGACAATTCATCTTCTTGAAAAGTCGCCAAATATATGTTTTTTCAATTCGACGCCATATAGTAATAATTTTTTTTGGTAAAAACAATCATTTTTTTGAACGAAAAGAATCGCAGTTGAAAAAAGGATATCAAAAGAATTTATCCAGTTCAGAAATATTTTATTTTGAGCAAAGATGATTTTGATATTCACCAAAATCTGTACGTTGTCCTTGTTGACATTTTTCTTGCACTGCTCTTGAGCTCTGAGAATAATCTTTAGTAATCAGTATTTTGTCAGTCAAAATAAATTTCTTGTTTCTCTGAAATTATTTGTTTATATTTATTGACAGCGAATCAAATTTAACTGGTTATTAAAAATATAATTGATATATGCCTGAAATATCTCGGTTTTTCGGAATCATAATCCGAATGTTTGTGGAACCTGATACATCTCATCATAGTTCGCATTTTCATGCATATTATCAGGATGATGTTGCCATCTACAGCATTGAGTCTCTTGAATTGATTGCTGGACATCTTCCTCGTCGTCAACAAAGATTGGTAGAAGCATGGGCTGAAATACATCAAAATGAATTAATAGAAAATTGGGAAAGATTACAACAAGGTGAACAACCAATTAAAATTGAACCATTGAAATAAGATGGAGAATGAAATGAAGCATCCAATATATCAAGTCAAATCATTTAAAATTATTGCGCCTTACACTTTACGAGTAGAATTTGATGATCTCACTGTGCGAGAAATTTATTTTTATCCAATTTTAAAGGGAGAGTTGTATGGAGCACTTCGTGATTTGTCTTTTTTTAAAAAGGTTAAAATTGACCCTGAAGTACATACTTTGGTCTGGCCAAACGGCGCTGATTTTGATCCAACTACTTTACATGATTGGGACGAAAATTTTCAACATATGAAACAATTAGTGAATAAATGGGAAAAACAGCCGACTGAATCAGTTTTAATTGATTGATTATCAATCCAATTTATGAAATCATTCGAAATTTGATTAATGCGACTCATACCCTCTCAATCCACCCTTCGGAACAACCAGTGTAAAATTTTCAGGAACAATCTTTGCTTTCTTATCTTCAATCCAAATATATTCAGAACCGTTTTCTGAATAAACAGCAATATTCGCCAGCTCAAATGTCTCTTTAATTTTACCTGAGAAGTAATGCCATTCCTCGTCAGAGAAATTTTTCAAGACACCATGCACATACTGCGCTTCTACTAATCGATTTTCGGGATCGAAGAAAACGAAATTGCCACGTGAGGCGCCGCCAAGCATTTTTGTGCCGAGATATGGTCTTTCATTCAAACGTAAATTACCTTTGTTGTCGAAATACAGTCCACCAAAGAAAAAGTTACCGCCCATGAGCGATTCGCCAGCGTATTTGGTATCAGAGCCGAGAACCATGATTTCTAAATCCTGGGTGCGGGAGCCATTGACTGAATTTGTCCAGCAGCGGTCAACGATGTCGCCCATGATGAAGACTTTGCCGCCTTTGGAGGCATAGCCGCAGACTTTTCCAGCATTTCCGAACACATAAAGCTCGCCAATGAATCCTGGAAATAACAAAATATAAAACTCAAAAAACAAATAAATTTCAAATCATAAATCTTAATGATCAAAACAACTAACCATATCCTGTTTGCTATTTGAATTTTGGGTATTGGTATTTATTTGATATTTATTATTTGTAGTTTTGAATTTAAAAATACAAACATAATCAATTTGTTTACTATGTTCTTATCTGGCGTTTGAAATTTCCTCAATTTCTGGAAAAAATGCCCGTGGAAGATTATAAAAATTTAGATCCTATCGAACGTCCTAAATTACAAACCAGCCATGAGGAAACCTATCACGAAGAATTTACTAAAAATGGCTTATGAAATTTAAGAATTTTGAGCTCGGATTTGTCATTTTTAAGAAAGAAATGAATAATCGATCTTTAAAATCGATGTGTCTTCAGCCAGGGGAAAATTGCTGGCACGGCGTTGTTCCATAAAAAATAATAATCTTGGTTGAAGTGCCGTGGAAAATCCATCGAATCGTGAAAGGACTCGAATAATCTCTATGCCTTCTGTTGCAATACGATAAAAAATCACATGTCTTTCACAATGCTAGCTCATAGGAGATCCAGCGAGTTCATACCTTCGCTTTCCCAAATATGGATTCTCTACAAGAGTGATAAAACGCTCATCCAATTTGCTTAAATATTTGCTTGCCTGGTTTTTGCCCCATTGTGAATAGGTGTATTCCCATATACCATCAAGGTCAATATCTGCTTCTCGTGTTAGTTTATATTTGGACATAAAATTAGCTTTTTTTCCCCGTCTCTTTTTCTTTTATAATATCCTGAACAGACCTTTTGCTAAATTCTCCCCGTTCAGCCTGTTCTATTCCAATAGAAACGGCTTCGTTAAGCTTACTGAGTTTCAATTGGTCATGTTCCACTGCTCGTAAAATAGCTTCTCGAATAAATTCGGAAGCGTTCTGGTATCCACCTGAACTTATTTTGTATTCAATGATTTTTTCCAGTTCTGAAGAAAGTATTATTTCCATAAAAAATCTCACTTAATTGTTCTATACTTATTGTTGATTTAATAAAATATCACTACCCTTTAAATTTGATTGAGACAGACAAGTCATACTATAAGTCTGTAATTATTGAAAGCTGACTGCTTTCAATATAAAATATTTTGCTTGAATTGTCAATAATAAATTTGATGTATCGAAAAAAATAAAAACCTTAGTAGCCAAAGGACAATACCCCCTTCCTCACCTTATTACCTTATTGTTCAGCATGGATGTATCGGTTGTTGTATTCGATTTTCATACCAAATAAGGGAATAAGGTTTGAGGATTTCGTTGATTTTCAAAGTCTACTAAGGTTTTAGAGACAATAATAAGGTTATTAAGAAAGTAATCAATAATCGATCTTTGAAATCGATGTGTTTTCAGCCAGGGAAAAAATTACTGGCACGGCGTTATTCCACCACTCGTTTGCGTGCGGTTTGTTTGAGCAAAAATTCTGAAAAGGTCATGATTCAAATAAACAGGTTATAATGATTCCTGAATTGTCCTTCACTATTACAAATATTGTGCCCAACATTTTGGAAATAAAGGTCTTAAAAGGTATGAATATAGCAGAAAAATTTTATAATGCAAGGGAATATTTTGGGAGAGATGTAAAACCATGGTAACAAGTTGCCCGCTTCTGAGAGTGGTTTTGGGTTTGAGAGTGGAACTATAATTTTCGATGGCGAGAGTGGATTCGTATGTGGGCAATTTGATGGGAATTATCAGGTTTATTTGAAATAGGACTTTAGTTTTTAAATTTGTGGAGATTTTAAGATATTATTCGGTGGTTCTTTTTATTAATGATTGTGCAGGCTGACAGCTTGTATTCGTAGTGATGCTTTTTTAGCTGCTTGACATAATTCTTCGCTGCCATTTATAATCACTTCTTGTAATATTCTAATAATTTCATCGTCTGGATAGACGATTTCTGCCATTTTCCTCAAAGCTAATAACTTGTTATCTTCCACATTTGAACTTAACTCCGAAAGCAAATAATCCTTGTAGATATTCAAAAAGTGATTCTCAAATGCGAGAGTCCTCTTACAAATATCTCGAAGTAACCTACGATCATTTTTCTTTTTGGGAATTTGATATCCCCATAGAATCTTGCACTTGAGGTAAATAAAATCCAAATAATTTGTCCACTCATCATTAATGCTCTCTCTGTATAATCTGATACAATGACTTTTAGCTGCTACATATCGGCGGGCCTTCATGGCAATGATTGCAGTAGCAATCCAACATACATTCACGACCAACCATTTTGTGCTCCTGATGTCAAATTCATCCCGAGAATCAATTTTCTTATCATATCCATAAAACTCACCGTCAGGATTTGGATAGTTGAGAGGATAAACTAATGTCTCCATGTTACGAAGTACTGAACCAAAATATCTTTTAGGAAAAAAAATAACTTGACGGATATATTCATCAATAAAAGGTAATACGATTTTTTCTCGCATATCTTCCCCATATATCAGGAGACTGTTCATTTTTAGCGCCACACTGTTTACAGTAAATAGTGATTTCTCATCACTAATTGGTAATTCTAAATCCAAAGGACTAATCAGCTTACAGTATTGAAAAAATTGCCTTGCTTGCATCTCCTCATCTGGTAGAAAGCTATCCCTGAAAATGATAAATAAATCAATATCACTCATGGCCACATAACTTTTATCTGTATAACTGCCCGCTAGAAAGTATCCACGAATGCGATCAGGGAATGCTGTTTCAAAGTTACCGATGATCTTGCAAAGGATTTCGTCGACTTCCTTGATACCAGTGGACTTTGAAAGCCTTATTTCGTCCTTACTCCTAATTGTTTGCTCTCCTAATATATAGTTAAAAATTTACTTATTCATTTGATGGCAGGAATGTATACTATAAACGGTTATAAATTAAACATTTTTTTGCTGTCATTGCGAAGCACTTTCTGCCGAAGCAATCCTTAGATTGTATAACATCAGGGGATTGCTTCGCTCCACTCCGTTTCGCTTGCAATGACATAAAAGGTCAATTTATGCCCGTACAAAATATAAATTTTATCCGTCTATTTTATTAATACTTAACAACAAGAAACCATTTGAGTTACTAAGAGTAGATTTTTCCTGGTAAAGAATAGCTAAACGCATCACAATGCAAATCGTAATTGTGAGACGTTCCTTGGTTCCTTCCGATTACAACTCTTGTCAAGATTTTATGAGTAATACTATATACGACTAGCTAAAGGGGAAAATTTATACCTAGACCTTTCTTTACTACATCTTGATGATTTCGGCCAGGTACGTCTTCGTGTCTTTGCACACCTCTATCAACATGATACTCCCCAGCACAACCTGTATCGAGTTTGCTACCCCAACTGCGATCCTCGTGACCTTTTACGGGCTTATCCCTGTGTAATTTAGCAGCTCGATCAGTGTGGGAAGAGGCGATAGCACCTCTGAGTGCAAGTATCTCCTTCTTTTGTTTTTTAGTCAGGTTTCCCGATTTGTACAAATCTACTAAAGCTTTTGCAGCATCCTTGCGAATTCTTAGTCTTTTATTGGAGGACATCAGTTTGATTAAATCACTAATGTTTCCTTCTTCTTTCATCTTCTTTATCTCTGGGTTAGGAAGATTAAATAGCTTTTTAAAAAAGGTCATGGCTCACACTCCGTTCGTCTTAGTTGAATACGATTAATTTTTTCATATTGAATTTAGGGATTAAGAAAAAAAATAAATTGAAGTATATTTGATTTCCCCAATGTTTGAATCGTTAAAAGTAATTTGGAAAAAAGGAACTCTTTTTAAATTCATTATCTAGTTTGTCATCAAAAAGATTCTGGTAGTGGTAAACCTGAATTTAGCCAACGATTCAAGTTCATATCCAATACTTCAAGTGCGTTCATCAGCAGGTTGTTCGCTCTTTTATGCAAAGATGACAGATTAAGAAAGTCTTACAAAAATAACAAAAAACTGATTGGTAATGATAAAAGTGGTTAGCTAAAGTGGAAAATGTACTCCTAGACCTTTCTTAACCACATCTTGATGCATTTGGCCAGGTATGTCTTCGTGTTTTCTGTCTATATCAGTGTGATACATCCCTGAGCAACCAGTATCGAGTTTGCTACCATGACTGCGATCTTCGTGACCTGTCGCTGGCTTATCCCAGTGTGATCTTGCAAAATCAGTGTGTGAGGAATCAATAGCGCTTCTTAGTGCAAGTATCTTCTGCTTTTGTTTTTTAGTTAGCCTTCCCGATTTGTACAAAATCACTAAAGCTTTTGCAGCTTTCTTTCGAATTCGTGTTGTCTCATTAGATGACATCAACTCGATCAAGCCATTAACGTTGCGTTCTTTCTTCATCTTCTTTATCTCTGTGTTTTGTGGGCCAAATAGCCTTTCAAAGAATGCCATGACTAACGCTCCTTTCGTTATAACTGAAACAGGATAATTATAAATTTAAAAATGGACTTAATTAATTATTTTAATAAAGAATTATGCAAAAGTTGAATAAAAAACAACAAGTGAAATATTTTTGATTCCTCTAGCCTAAAAGCATTAAAAGTATTTTAGAATAAGGAACTCACTTTTAATTCAATCTCTATTTTTTCATTAACCAAGATTCTTATAGAGGTAAACCTGCATTTAGCCAACGATCCGAGTTTACATTCAGTACTTCTAATGCATTTATCAGCAGGCTGCTCGCTCTTTTATGCAATGCAGTGCAATCTTTTATTGGATCATCGGGATTATCAGAAACACTCCATGCATGACAAAAACCACCGCAAAGGTAACGCACTGCACAATGGCGACATTGCAAGTTGCTGTCTACTGTGATCGATCGATAGGCATCATTATTTTTAAGTATGTTCTTCAAACCGTTGGTAAATACATTACCCAAGCTGTATTGAACTCCCATTAATGCGAAACATGGATAGCAAGTGCCACCTGGTTCAATATACAAATTCATCCCCAGACCACAGGTCGCTATAGGCCTCTCACTATAGACGATATCCTCATTGCTGTTGTCTTGTGAGCTGCAAAAAGTGGGTTTCAATACTTGATTACATCCCCGTCCCAGTGGTAGCACCAACTTAAAACACACTGGTAAATCCAACTCCTCACCCAATGCACGAACTGAATTGCCTTCTATACCATCAATTTGTTCGCTATTAAGCACTGCCGTGATTTTCAAATCAATCATAGAATATTTCGCTATGATTTTTCTTAGGTTTGCGACCGTAAGAGAATAGCTCCCAAGGCCGCGCCGAGCATCATGACTAATCTCGTCTCCGTCCAAACTAACCACAATTTGATCTGTGCTAGAGGCCAACCTTTTTATTAAGTTGGCAGTCAATGGATATGCCAGATTAGTACGTAAAGCTATTTGCGTCGGTTTAACTTGCTCTCGCAGAGCAGACAAGGCATCAAGTAGAATATCACGTTTTGGGTGAACTATAGGTTCTCCACCAGTTATCACCACTTTGCGGAAGCCAACTTCTGACGCTTCATATACAAGCTGTATGATCTTGTCTATTGTCATAAATTGAGATTTGTCTGGACCAGATAGGGCGTAACAATGGGTGCATTTCAGATTACAGGAGTAGGTAACATGGAGATAAGCATTTACCAATCTCATTTGCGATTGCATGTTGAGAATACTACGCAGCGTTGTCAAGCTTTGTAAGGCAAGGTCTTGATTAGTAATTAACCCTGTTTTTTCAAGCTTGCACAACGCATCCATTGGTGAATCACTAATCGCCAATGCAACTGATGCAACTATTTCACGTGCTTTGCGAGCAACTTGTTGAGGATGTGGACCATTACGCATGATTTGTAGTAGTTTACCTTTTTGCATTAGATGGTTTGGGTATGGTCCGTTGATTACAAGAGCATCGATATTTTTTTTAGAGAAAACCTCTTCTAATGCACGGTTTGTGATATGATCAAAAAGCCTCTTGTAGGCTTTACAATTGGGATCGCGCTGACTTAGGTTATTAGTCATAGCGTTATATACACATCCACCTCTGCAATAATTGAAATGAGAACAGTCACTACAATCTTCATGGACAGCTAGCTCGTGCCTTCGAAGCTGTTGCCATATTTTAGAACAGCATAGTTCCTCGAAGCTGGAGGTTTCTTGAACGGAACCGAGTCTCCAGATTGGATGACACGCGAAACGATTGCACGAGTAAATGCTACCGTCGGGAGTAAAAGCCAGGTAATCTCCTATACAATCTGTAAACGTACAAATATATCCTTTACCTGTAGATACACTTCGCGCCATCATATCGAAAGTTGATATTTGTATACGAGTGATATTTTCCATATAGGCGTCAAACAGATTAAGAAGTAGATCTGCATTTTCATCTGGGGACATTACCAGCCTATTATTTGACTTTTCAAATAGCGTAGAGACTGCCGTATGTATACTGAATGAGAGATGTTCAGCGATAAAAAAACTTAATATCTTTCTGTAATGGGAGCTCGACAATCTGGTAAATGTGCAGATAACACTAACGTCCAGACCATTATTACGGGCAGTTTCAATTCCTGACATTGTTTTTGAATAATAACCTTCCCCTCGTTGAAGGTCATTGATATATTGTGGCCCATCTAAACTAGTTCCAAGAGAAATTCCATAGTTTTTGAATAGCATACAAAAATCTTTATCAAGTAACCAAAGATTGCTTTGAATATGCAGTTTTAAATTATTGCCAAATTTATTGTGTAAAACAAGTAGATTCCGTTTATACCACTTTAAACCAACGACAAGTGGCTCTCCCCCATGAAAAGTCAAATCAATATGATCATTAGCAGAAAAATTCGATGAAATCCAGTTAACTATGGAATCAAACACTTCTAAGGACATAGTTTGTCCCTTGTTTGGTCCGAAGCAATATAAACAGTTTGCTTGGCAAGCTAGCGAAGGTAAAATAATGAAATTGCGCGGTGTCATATTATTACACCGAATAAAGTTTCAGTAGATTACAAAACGGAATTAAATAAATTCACACTCTAGTAAATTTAACTATACATATAATTCATTTAAAGATACGCTTCCAATATTAGGGACACTAAACGATTAAACAATAAGCATTATTGCTTAACTCAAGGTCCTATTATTAATAGCTTGTTTTTAATTGTAATTCATCAGAATTCAAATCGGTTGTTGCTGTAATTGTCTCTAAATGTTAATTGCTTTTAATATAAAATATTTTATCTGATTTGTCAAGAAAAAAATTAATTTCTTGCAAAAATAGTAGAAATATTAGCAGTGTTAATTTCACCCTACTTGGTGAGGATTATGAAAAAATGGAAAGCCTATTGATGTTTTTTGTTAGTTCTGAATTCAATGCGACTCATACCCTTTCAATCCCCCTTTCGGCATAACCAGTTTAAAATTTTCAGGGGCAATCTTTACTTTCTTATCTTCAATAAAAATATAGTCAGCGCCGTTTTCAGAATGAACAGTAATATTTGCCAATTCAAAACTCTCTTTTATTTTCCCACACAAATATTCCCATTCCTCATTTGAGAAATCTTTCAAAACACCGTGCACATACTGCGCTGCTACCAGGCGATTTTCGGGATCGAAGAAGACGAAATTGCCACGGGAGGCGCCGCCCAGCATTTTGGTGCCAAGATAGGGTCGTTCATTCAAGCGCAGGTTGCCTTTGTTGTCGAAATGCAAACCACCAAAGAAAAAGTTACCGCCCATCAGCGATTCGCCTGCGTATTTGGTAGCGGAGCCGAGGATCATCACTTCCAAATCCTGGGTGCGGGAGTCGTTGACCGAGTTTGTCCAGCAGCGGTCCACAATGTCGCCCATGATGAAAACTTTGCCGCCTTTGGAGGCATAGCCGCAGACTTTGCCCGCATTGCCGAACACGTAAAGCTCGCCGTGGTGCATCGCCATGGCGCAGAAGTTCTGGGCGTTGCCGTGTAAGCAGATGGTTCCACCCTGCATAAATGCGCCGAAATATTCGCCCACCGAGCCGTAAACATCCATCTCCACATCATCAGTATCGCCATTGCCCATGGCAGCGGTGGAGATCATGCGCTGTCCCCTGGTGCGATAGAGAATAAATTTTCGCCAGCCGAGGCGGTGCGCTTTTGCCAGGAAGGCGGTCAAGGAAAAACCTGGATCGGTGCCTTCTGCTAAAAATTCGGAAGCTTCGATAACCAGCTTTTGTTCATGTTGCGGCTGACGATCAAATTGTTCCGCTCCTTGCTGATCGATCCAGGTATAATTTTCAAATCGCTCCGTTCGGGCGCTGTCCAGCAATTGATTCAAATAAAATTGGGCAATATCGATTAACGAGCCCTGTGCTTTGTCCCCTGGATTTAAGGTGCGGAGATAATCTTTCAGCCAGGTTAAAATTTCCAGGTGCTTGGCGAAAGCATGATCATTGGTGGTATTCTCAACCATGTTATGCAATAGCCAGCGAAAATCATTGAAGCTGATGTCCTTTAAATGATCTCTGAAAAATTCGATATAATTTGATTGCCAGTTCTGGTACTGCTCAGTATCAGACGGCTCGACCAATTGTTGACGGCGCAGGCTGTAATGCTCGCCAGGGGCGTCCACTTCGATCTTTCTGCCGTAGCGATCTATGAATTCATAATCCTGAATCTGCTGCCCCTGCTCAAAACGATAGCGGCTGATCATTCCCCTGCTGGAAAAAGTTTTATCCGCCACCGAGCCATCGATAATGCCCTGTTTGTCCAGCAGCTCTAAAATCCGATGCACCGCATGTTCTTCCGAAGCAATGATGCTGAACACTTTATTTTCATTGCCATTTTTATCCATCCAGAAAGCGCTGACATTGGGTCGCAGATCGGCAGGATCTTTGAGATCGACTCGCTCGGTGGTGCGGGAATAGGGATTATGGCGCAGGCACAGATATTGATAAGGCCCATCAGGCGAGCTGGCAAATTCCACCCGCTGAACCTGCTCCAATTGAGTTCGAATTTCTGGCTCGACCAATTGCAGATCATCGCCTGTGGTCGGCGAAAAACTTTCAAACAGCGCCCAGTCGGGATATTCCCAGGCATCGGCGGTGAGGTGAAATTTGAGCGAGGCAACTTCTGTATCAGTCGTCGCCAATGGTGAGAGATTGAACTGTTCCACCCGCTGTTTCAACGCCTCGTAATTGGTGGTTTCTCCGTTATGCG
>Ga0111206_150_pt1 | contig 13160 bp, 13 predicted proteins | sample DeeMarSWOR152_54_FD_80376 | JGI IMG/M metagenome (GOLD analysis project Ga0111206, IMG submission 80376) | Coxiella sp. DG_40 | reverse complement strand
AAGCCGATAGAATCGCAAATTCGATAGTTCCCGGCCGCCGCAAGGCTTTAAAGATTCTTGATGGTGTAGCTCTTAGCGAGATACCCGAACCGGAGTTGGCTGATATCCCTCAGCAGGTGCTCTCAGGTTTCATAAGAACCTTGCGTGCAAAAATAAGCTAACTCCAATAGAAAAATTCTAAAGGCAAATCAAAAACGGTTTGAACATCCATTTGCAACTGGAGTTAATGTACGCCGTGTCCCGTACCAAATAGGCATATGTCGCAATTTGGTGTGGGTTTAAAATAAAATTACAGAAGAAGCCCGGCGCTGTAACCGGAAATAGTTAAGAACAAAAACAACAGCTAAGAAAAGCATCCACAGCATGAATAAGAGCCAAGCGTGGACAGGCCCCATCATCAGCCAAAGCTCCAAAGGATCTTCTATAAGTACCTTCTGTTCACCAGTAGGTGTTATCTTAATTATCTTAGGGAAGAGCATGGATGAAAGTCCACTTTGGAACCTATAGACATTACCGTGCTGGTCTCGGGTCAGGTTATAACCATCGCCAACGTGCTCTTTATTAGGATCCAAATTTTCTCCCCGCTTAGTGGAAAGTAATACGCCATTAGAATCGTAGATATCATGACTAGCATTAGCGACAATATGAATGTTGTCATTTGGATCCGTAAGAAGATGAAGGCTAAAGACCTTTTTAGGAATGTAAGTGAACCAGCCTCTGATAAATTGACCATTTTTGTCATAAACTTGAAGTCGCTGGTAATCAAAAATTGCGCAATATATCCGACCTCTACTGTCAACGGAGATGCCGTTAGAGCCAGTTTGCGGAAACCGAACTTCGGAAGTATCGATGCCCAACTTTCGTATTAGCGATAAATTGTAACGCAATGAGTATGCAAAAGGAATTAAAAAGGCTAATGCTAAGAACATGACAAGAGTAGAACTGGCAATTGGAGCTACTTTCCAAGCTCGAGAGGGTGACTTTTTTACAAGTCTTACTGCCAAGCCCCAGATTAAGGAGAGAACCGTGATAGCAAAAGCAGCAAGAATTATAATCATGAATAGTCTTGGGACACAGAATAAAATGAGGCCCAAAAGGGTCAAAAGAGGGAAAAAGACAAAGAAGATGAAACCCAGAAGGAGCAAAACCAGCAGCAAAACTATCCAGGATGATTTATGGCCTTTAAGGATTAACCATCGATACAGTTTTTTCAACGTATTTATCATTAACTGGAATTTCTCATTTATACCTACCCACCTATACCACCAAGCCGCATTTTCAATAGAATATCAAATCTATCTTAAAATTCAAGTTTTTCAGCAATTCTTGTCATCAGCCATACCCAATGGGTACAGGCTTCAATCGATGGATACGTTCAAGGATTTCTTGAAACAATCCTTTTGAAACCAGCACCTCCACCGAAGGCTATTCTTTTATTTTTCGGTAGAGTGTTCTTTCGCCGATGCCGAGGATTTTCGCCGCCTTTTCGCGGTTGCCTTTCGTTTTCGCTAATGTCTCTATGATGGCCTGTTTTTCCAGTTCATTCAGCGGCACACCCGCCAAATCTCCAGATACTTTGCTGCCGGCAGCCAATCGATGCACCTGATGTATCTCCGGCATTACTTTTATCGATTTTACCCACGAGCAGGGGTTTACTTTGAAAAGTCTTTCTCAGGTAATGAGAGTTTGCAATTTTCAGGACGTTGTGGTATATGGTGAAAAGCCAATAATATATGGCTTCAGAGGTGCTGTTTTGGGTAATGCTTCGGTGGTGCGTAAAGAATCTGTTAAGATATTGTCTGATAATCGAGCGAGGTACGGGCGGAGGTCTGTGGAAAAGCGATAATATTATGGAAGCAAGAATGTTTGCAGAGGGGAAAAAGCCGTATGGCCAGGGAGAGGGCTAAAAAGGTTCTTTTTGTTACATTTTCACTGAGTGGGGGCGGCGCGGAAAAGACCCTTCAACTGCTGCTTAGACATCTTGACCGGACACTATATCAGTCGATGCTGGTTGCTCTGGATACCGTTGATGGGTATGAATTAGCTGCTGATGTACCCCCGTGGTGTCTTCATAAGGCGGGTCGCCTTGATTTTTTCAGACTAATATACAGGCTGGCAAGAATACTGAAGCAAGAGAAGCCGGATGTAGCCGTTGGTTTTCTGACATATCCCAATATTGTACTTGTGCTTGCAAAATTGTTAGCGGGATACAAGGGACGCATCATACTTTCGGAGCATAACAATCCACAGGCTAAAATCGGAAACAAAAGGAACAGATATCTGCGAAGATTGTTGATTCGAAAGCTATACCCGCTAAGCGACTATATTGTTTGTGTGTCAAATGGTGTAGCAAAAGCACTAAGTGACGGGTTCTCAATTGCTGGCGAAAAGATACAGATTATACATAATTCAGTTGATATCGGTGAAATTGCACAGGAAATGAGCCAAACGCTGCCGCTGCATTGGTACCTGAATCAGAATATCCCTGTAATTCTGATGGTGGGTCGACTGGACAAACAAAAAGGATATGGTGATTTACTTAACGCATTTGCTATTGTGAGGCAGAAGAGACCTTGCCGACTTGTAATTCTGGGCGATGGTCAGGACAAGCAAAAATTAGTGAAACATGCCGCTGACTTAGGCATCGCCAGTAATGTTGCGTTTCTGGGTTTCCAGAAGAACCCGTACTGCTTCATGGCACACTCAACAGTGTTTGTGCTGTCTTCTCATTGGGAAGGGTTCGGGAACGTAATTATTGAAGCTATGGCCTGTGGTGTGCCGGTTATATCCACGAACTGTCCTTGTGGGCCCGGTGAGATTATCACTGATGGGGTTAACGGGCTTTTGATACCCGTGGGCGATATCGATACTATGGCAAAAGCCATTCTGAAGCTGCTTGAGGATGAGGCATTCAGGAAGCGTCTGGTCCAAGCAGGCAGGAGGCGAGCAGAGGACTTTCGAGTTGAACAAATGATAGCGGAATATGAGAAAGTGTTTGAGCAGTATGCCGGATGGCCAGCAAGCAAGACATCACCAATTATCTGATTATTTTCACTATCTATTAATAGTCTTTGGTGGTTTTCTGCTGCTACAGAGTTTAATAGCAGAAAACTGCAAGAGCTGGCCCTTATTATACAAATGCGTAAAATACGCAGATGAAGTTTTTGCGATTACAGGGTTCCTTTTTGTTGTAATTCGGCAACTGGCAAGAAGACAGATACTGCCGAAAACAGGCATAGAGTGGCCACTTGTACTTTTTCTGTTAGTTGCAATCACCTCAAGTGTTATAGCACGGGTTCCGCTATTTATTGCTGCCTCACAGTTTATATTATATATAAAAGGGTTCCTTCTGTTCTATATATTTGCCAACCTTTCGATGAACCATGTACTGCTGCGCAAGTACATTCGATTTTTCTCCTATGTTGCATTTATTATATTTGCACTTGGAGTAGTAGACTTTGTGGTCCCGCGCTGGTTTAGGGCTATAACAGGGAATGTTGCTTTCATACAATATCGTGCGGGAATTCCATCTGTGAAATCTGTTTTTATCCATCCGACGGTATTCGGTTGGTTTATGTCGTTCATCGCATTATTTGTTCTTGCTTTCTTTTTTGTCTTAGGAAAATGGCGATATTTCTTTTTAAGCATATTGTTTTCTTATGGTGTAGTTTTTTCAATGCGGTGTAAAGCGATATTAGGCTTATTAGCTGGCACAGGTGTTTTTGCTGGATTTGGTAAACTGTTTAATAAGAAAAATATATTATTTATTGTCTTGTTTTATTTATCTGTTATAGTTCCCAATTATAATAGAATATCTTATTTATTTTCATCCACGGTTCGGACCTATGGTAAGGAGGTTTGGACCTATGGTGAGGAGGGTAAATCTTATAAAGCCGCGCGGAATGCACTATATTTTACAAGCTTTAAGATAGCTGTAGATTACCTTCCGTTAGGAGCGGGATTAGGCAGGTATGGAAGTTGGATGAGTAGAGTATACTATAGCCCGCTTTATGATGAATATGAATTATCAGGAATTCGCGGGCTTTCACGAGATAAGCCAAATTTTATTAATGACACATTTTGGCCGATGGTTTTGGGAGAAACTGGGTTTGTCGGGATTGCTTTATATGCCGGGATATTAATTCTTTTTCTTAAAACCTTATACAAACAAATAAGAATTTCAAAAAATAAATATGTAAAAGCATTTCAATTAGGAACATTTATGATATTAATCGAAAGTTTGGCTGAAAGTGTTGCTCAACCTGTCTATGTTTCGCCACCGATTGTTTATTTCATCTTTGGTTCTTTAGGCATCAGTTATTCATTAACACACTGCAGGAAAACTGTTCCAGCGGAGATTTAACAGAATATGCTTAGAGTCAAACCCTTAATTATATACCCGATGGACCTTCTGGGTAGTAAAATTGGCGGTATTCAAACATTTATCAAGAATTTTATCAAATATGCTCCGGACGATTTTGATATTGAATTAATAGGCGTAAGTTCCGACAAAGAAAATAGACCAGTAGGAAAGTGGCAAAACATCAAAATATATGACAAGAATATTAACTTTCTACCTGTGCTATATGTCAAGGATGAAAATGTTAGACCAAGAATTCCTCTGAGTTTGAAATTTGCATTAGCATTGCTTAAATACAAAAAGCTATTTGATTGCAATAGTAGAATTCTATCCTACCATCGGATAGAATCAAGCCTGTCATTCATTAACCGTCCGGCAAGGCATCTTTTGTTTATTCACAACAATATGATAGATTTGCTTTATAGCCCTCTAACGGAATCAAAATGGCGCAAATTCCCCTCTTTCTATTTTCACTTGGAGAAAAGGGTTATAGGCAAGATGGACAAAGTCTTTGTAGTCATAGAAGACGTAGTTAAATTCTATCGGGAAAAATATCCTTTTATGGCGGATAGGTTTTCATTTTTACCAACCTGGGTTGATGAAGAGACTTTTTCCCCATACGAAAATGAGATTAAAGTCAGACACAAAACAATATTCTCAAAGAGCAAGAATTTTCCACCTAATGCTAAACTCATTCTTTTTGTAGGGAGACTTGAAGGTGCAAAAGACCCGTTATTACTTATAGATGCCTTTAATTATATTAACAAGCACGCTCCTCAAACAAGAATGCTTATCGTAGGAAAAGGGCTCTTAAAAAGAAAAATGCTATCTAAAGTTGAGAAATACGGATTAAAAGAGAAAGTGCTTTTCTTTGGGAACCTATCTCAAGATAAGATAGCGGAGCTTATGAAAATAAGCGATGTTTTTCTGTTAACTTCTGCGTTTGAAGGGATGCCAATGGGTGTGCTTGAAGCCCTTGCCTGTGGACTACCGGTGGTCTCTGCCGATGTGGGCGAAGTAAAAAGAACTGTCAGGGATGGATTTTCCGGACTAATTTGTTCTAAAAGGAGTGCTGACATAATAGGCAATGCAGTCTTAAAAATACTGAAAGAGAAGAAAATTTCTATTGAAAACTGTTTGTCATCTATAAAAGATTATACTGCAGGTCGTGTTTTGAGTGAAGTCTATGAGGTTTACCGCAATTTGGGTGCAAAACGATGAAAATATGCCTGGTCTGCTCCTCCGGAGGGCACTTTTTTACATTGCGTTCTTTACAAGAACTATGGAATAGGTATGATCGATTTTGGGTTACGTTTCCGGCTGCGGATACCAAGTTTTTTCTTCGCACAGAGAAGGCTTACTGGGCTTATTACCCGACTAACCGTAACATTAAAAATTTTATCAAAAATCTTTTCCTAGCATTTAAAATCTTGCAGGAACAAAAACCTGATGTGATTATTTCAACCGGCGCCGGAGTTGCTGTCCCCTTTATGTATATGGGTAAAATTTTGCGTATAAAAACAATCTATATTGAGTCGCTTACAAGAATAGAAACTTTTTCTCTATCAGGGAAATTAGCTTATCCTGTGGTTGATTGTATGCTTGTACAATGGCCAGAGTTGGCGAGTAAATATAAGAGAGCCATATATAGAGGGCAGGTAATATGATATTTGTTACTGTTGGCACGGAAAAGTTTCAATTCGATAGATTATTAAAAGCAATAGACCATGGTATTAAAGCATGCGAAATAAAGGAATCGGTATTTGCTCAAACTGGAAGCTCAAAACACGTTCCAAAATTGTTCAAATACTGTGGTTTTTTGCCTTTCAATAAAATGATTGAATTCATTAAAAAAGCTGATATTGTAGTCACCCATGCTGGGGTGGGCTCTACCCTTTTATGCTTAAGTTTGGGTAAGATACCTGTCGCATTCCCTCGTCTTGTGAGAATGGGAGAGCATTTAGATAACCATCAGTTAGAATTTGCAAGACGAATGGAAACAGATAAAAAGATTTTAGCTGCATATGATGAGCGGGAGCTTTTAAATAAAATTAAGAACTATAAGCGACTAATCAGTGCATTGGCTAATCAGAACTTATCCTCTAGTAAGAATAATTTAGTACATTTTTTAAAAACCACAATAGATGAAAAAAGTAACATTTCTTGCAGGAGGTAAACTATATGCTCAGGCTTTCGCGTAGAACACAAGCCACTTATCTTCTTGTAGATTTGCTTCTTATGTCAGTAAGCTTTTTCGTCCCCTATATTCTCAGGTATAATGTTCTGGATAACATTTTTACTAATATTCACCTGCCTAACTTCACAGAATATTGCTTTATTTTTACTCTTTGGAGTATGTTTATAGTAATCGCTTTTAAGCGCAAGCGGCTCTATAGCACCGATAGGAGTCTGAGTATTCCCAGAGAGTTATTGCAAGTAGTTATGCATATTTTTTATGCAAGTATCATAGTAGGTTCGGTCATATTTTTCGCCAAGTATAAATTCTTTTCACGGCTTGTCTTTTTCGTAAGTTTCGTTTTGCTCTGCATGTTTCTGGGAGGATGGAGAATAATTAAAAGGCTCGTTTTGAGAAAACTTATCAGAGAGGGCTTTCACAACATAAATATATTAATTGTCGGAGCAGGTGCAGTTGGTAAGATGATTTTGGAAGAAATTAGGGAACAGCCACATTTAGGCTTCAGAATAGTAGGTTTCTTAGATGAACACAAAGAGGACTTCGTGGATGGCATACCTGTTTTAGGTAAACTTGCAGACTTTGCTGTAATTGTCAGAAAACACTTTATAGATGAAGTTATTGTTGCGATACCTTCCAAAGAAAAAGCTGTTTCGAAACTGGTAACACAGGCCCAAAAAATGCGATTAGCCGTAAGGATGGTTCCTGAAAGTTTAGAACATTCTCTGCCGATTTTGGATGTAGCTTATTTAGGAATTATCCCGTTGCTCACTTATAAACAAAGGAATCCACATCCTTCAGAAGCTGCTTTTAAGCGATTATTTGATTTGGCGGCATCTGTAATTTTAATAGTTTTGCTAATGCCTCTTTTTATAATCATAGCTATTTTAATAAAAATAGACTCTTCTGGGCCCGTGTTTTTTATTCAGAAAAGGATGGGACTTAAGGGCAGAATGTTCAACTTCCATAAGTTCCGCTCAATGATTACAGAGGCAGATAAATTACAGGAACAGTTGTTAGAGAAGAATGAGGTGAAAGATGGGGTTATCTTCAAAATCAGAGATGACCCTCGTATAACAAAGGTGGGAAGATTTTTGAGAAAATATAGTTTGGATGAATTGCCTCAGCTTTTTGATGTTTTAAAAGGAAATATGAGCTTGGTGGGGCCACGCCCTGCCTTGCCTAATGAGGTAAAAGTATACGATGGTCCTCATATGGACAGGTTATCTATAAAGCCAGGTATAACGGGCCTTTCTCAAATAAGAGGACGTTCAAATTTGTCGTTCTCTCGATGGGTCAAGTGGGATTTATGGTATATTAATAATTGGTCATTTTGGCTTGATATGAGAATACTCTTATGGACTGTTCCTGCTGTCCTGAAAGGAAAAGGAGCATTTTAAGATGGACAGATTAAAATGAGGCGAAGATACAAAACATGACCTTAGGATTTTTACTGAAAAATACATATAATCTTCTGCTTAGAAGGCAGCTACACTTCGAGTTCGACAGAATCCCTCTTAAAGCAAAGAATATATCAAACAAGAAACTTAGAAACCTTTTCTTAATTGGGCTAAACAGAATCTTGCCCATAACTAAAGCAAAGGGATTTCCTTATATGGCACATATTTCACCATCAGGGCTCTGCGATCTGAGGTGTCCCATATGCCCAACCCACGACCCTCAAGCAAGAGGAAAAACATTCCTTCCCTTTGAAACGTTCAAGAAACTTATTGATGAAATCGGAAACTATCTTATTTATGTGATCCTGTGGAGTTGGGGGGAGCCATTTCTAAATCCCGATATATATCGGATGATAAGATACGCCGGAGATAAAAACATCCTTTCCGTTAGCAGCACAAATTTGAATAAATTGAGTCGGGAAGACGCCAAAAAGTTAGTTAGTTCGGGTCTTGATGCATTGATAATCGCACTGGATGGAGTTACTCAGGAGAGTTACTCGAAGTATAGAGTGGGTGGAAGTGCCCAGAGGGTGATCGAACATTCTAAGATGCTTGTGGAAGAGAAGAAAAAATCAAAAGCTAAAAAGCCCTTTATTAATTTAAGAATGGTCGTTTCGAAGGATAATGAATCTGAGATTGAAGATTTCAAGCGCTTAGCGAGAGATATCGGAGTAGATATGGTCAGCTTTAAGGCCTTCTCGACTAAGCAACCAGGTTATGCAGACCCGGAGTTGGACAGACGCTACACACCAAGATATAAAAAATATCGATGGTATAAGTATCTTCCAGATTTTTCCACTGATAGAAGGGCCAAGAAATATAATTGTAAATTTCCCTGGACGAAACCCACTCTTTTTGCTGATGGGGAGATATTATCCTGTGAGTACGATTTTCACTATGAATATCCCTTTGGGAATATAAATAATCAGAGTTTCAGGGATATTTGGTTTAGCCCGGCTGCAAAAAGATTCAGAAGGCAATTTATAAAAGATAGAAATAGTTTCAATTTCTGTCGAGATTGTGTCTTCGATTACACATTAATTCCAGGATGCATTCTTGAACAGGAGGTCCTAACAGATGAGAGATAGGTCTGGTTTTGACAGCAAAACTAATGAATACTCTGCGATATCAATCATTGTTCCCACACTTAACGAGGAAGAAAATATCAAGGACTGCCTCGATTCCCTGCTGGAACTTGATTATCCAGAAGATAAACATGAGATTATCGTTGTAGATTCTTCTACGGATTCGACACCTCGCATTGTTGAGAGCTATAAGAAGGTAAGGCTGATAAGGTCCCAAAAGGGGCTCAGTCAACAAAGGAATGTTGGTTTAAGATCAGCTAACTTCGACATCTTGGCCTGTACAGATGCCGATTGTATAGTTCCAAGAGACTGGCTTAAGATAATAAACCAAGTATTTAGAAATAAAGGGATTGCGGCCATAGGAGGTAATGCCTTTCTGCCACCCCGAACGAGTTATTTTGGCAAGTGTGTGGCCTGTGTTGGTCAGCCCGCAGGTGGGGCTATCGGTTTTGATGGTAATGTTACAAGGACTGAGAATGGGATCGATTTCATAGCGGGCTGTAATTCTGTGTATAGACGAAGCGTCCTGCTGGATGTAGGCGGGTTTGATAGGGCCTTTGACGATGATGCCGGGGATGTTGATATTTCCCGAAGAATGAAACGAAAAGGATATTACATTGACTATGTACCCGCGTTAACGGTATATCACAAACCAAGAAACACATTATTTAGGTACATGAGATGGAATGTTCGAGGTGGGCTCGGCAAGTTCAATCTTAAAAAACCCTCCCTGCTCCAGATAATATTTCACCCAAGTTTCCCCTTGTGGTCAATCCTGTTGTTTTTAGGAGTTTTTTCAATCATAAAGATTCCCACGCTTTTCATTGCTACCTTATTTCTTCTCTGGCTGGTTTCCATTGTTGTCCCCCTTGTGGCTACTAAATCTTATCCTCTGCTTATCAAACGAAGAAAAAGAATTGGTGTAAGCCTGTTTTCTATACTCATGGTTATTCCTTTTTTGATTTACGTCAGACAGATATGTATGAATATTGGACAGATTAAGAAGTGGCTTCAGACAAAGAGGAGTGTTCAATGAAGTCCACCGGATGGATGAACGGGGGCATCTCGTAAGTGGAGGTCACCGTTATCAGGTTACAAATGTACCTCCTCGGAATCCCAATTGCGCCAGGGGAAAAGATATCCCAGCGCCCTCGCAAAATGAAGAGAAGCCAGCAGTAGCGGAACGATGGCTAATATCGACACTCTCTTGGTTCGCTTGAGTGCACCTATAGCACTGATGAGTATGGACACTATGTAGATGCCCATAAAAATCAGGAGCCAACTCCGAAGAGGCCAAAAAAATACAGAGCAAATCGCAATGGTCACCGTGCTAAGGAAAAAAATAGTCAAGAGCGCTTGGGGGAGGCGATGCACAGATAGGCTTCGACAGGTACGGGCCAAGTTGAAATTTCGCATCACAAAGGAACGTAAAGTTGTATTACGGTAATGCCTGACGCGAACTTTGGGCGCAAATACCAGCTGCTTTTCTGCTTGTTCGATGCGATTTGCCAAATCCACATCTTCATGGACAAGCAAACGAGTGTCGAACACTTGAGGAATTGCTCCTTTGCCCTCCAGAGCAACCCCTAAGGCCACGGAGTGTGGAACAGCCATGTTGTACAACTTCGGGTAGTATTTGACAATACTGGGTTTGGCGGACCGACGCAGATGGCCAGTGACTAAAGGGGAACTCAAAGTCCAATCCAGGGCAAGGGCAAAAGCTGACCCATTATGCTCCAGCTCGTCTGGCCCCCCGATAGCACCGACGTTGGGTTCACGCTGTAAGGCCTCATGAATTTCATTCAGCCAATCAGATACAAATACGCAATCATCGTCCGCGAAAACGAGAACGCGACCACGCGCTATTGCACATGCAGCATTCAATTGACTGGAACGCCGGGGGCTGGCACACTCGATGTATCGCAGATGAAATTCAGCGGTGGTGGCTTCGGTCTCTACCATCATGCGTGACTCTTCACTATCTCTGGTCCCGGCTACGAGCACTTCAAAGCGATGGGCGGGAAAATCTATCTGGCGCATCGATACAAGAGCTTTACGCAGAAAACAACCACCATGAATTACGGGGATGATAATACTAAACTCTATTTTTTCCATCTTATCTGTCCCCAAGCCAAATTGTGTTTTGGCAAACTCATGAAGTGCATATCCTCAGCAAAATCGGCAGTTCCTGGTTCATCTCAATAGCAAAGGCATGTTGATAAAACAGAGGCACCTTATTTTCTCTTATAAATCACGACTTTATCCTTCTTCTCTCTATCGTTTAGATATGAAGACCACATTTTAATCATCCCAGCTGGGGGTTCTTCCTCGTCCTTGAGCCTTTTTACAATATATCTCGCACTTTTCCCGACTCTTCTTATCCCTTTGCGTTCAGCATAGAAACTGATACGCTCATCGGGTACAACAATAATATCTCCCTTCCTGCTATTTTCTTTCAGCCACTGAGCTGCTAATCGGTAGCCTTTTTTCTCAATACGTATTGGCCTGAACAACTTCGGCACACAAATAGCCAAGCCAATTATCAGTAATACAAAAAACCACCGTCGTGATTCACTTTGTAGAGCCTCATGCTGATTTACTCCTTTAGAAAACACTTTTACGACCCACCTGCTCATAATCTGCAGCCCTAATGGAACGAAAAAAATAGTAAATGTAATCAGTGGCAGAATGTATCTCCTGCTTAGAAAAGGAGAAACATGATACCTGAGAATCACCATAATAATATTCGCTAACACAAATGCTGTTATAAAGAATGTCGAGACGCTTTTAGTCTTTCTTCGGAAGTGATAATACATACCAATAAACAAAGCGGGCGCAAAGTAATACATTAAATTTTCAAGGATACGATTAGCAAGTTTCCCAAATGCTTTTGTAATATCACTTGGCACAAGTTTTGCCGCATAACCACTGATATTTTGCTCTTGGGGCCCACTGTGAACAAAATAAGAAGAAAAAGACTCCATAATTTGCTGAAGTCTTAGGGGCAGGAACTCTCCCCTAATCTTCATATAGGGAGCTGCTACGATAGTAAATCCTATTATGAGCAAAGTTAATCCCGCGGCAAGCTTTGCTCTACTCATATTGCCCCTGACTTTTTGAATGAACAGGGCCAGTATCAACCAAAAAATGCCATACACAATTAACTGAGCACACACCGGTCGAATCGTATATCCAAAACCAGCAATTAAACCCGCTAAACAAAACAGCAGGCCTTTTCCACTTTTAGCAGCCCTTAGCAAAAGTAAAAAGCCCGTAGCTAAAAACAGCATGTGGGCCCAATCTCTGAGCACATCACTTCCCATTCTGGCTGGATAAGGTAGCATTACGAGAATAAGAATTGCCCAAAAACTCAGTTTTCTGTCAACAAATTCTTTGCCAATAAGATACAACGGAATCAAAGCAAGTATCCTGCAAAGCAGATTTATAGCTTGTGCTGAGTATACCCAACTCGATACTGTTGACCCATCGCCAAATACATCGACAAGTTTATGAGTCATAAGAATAAGAAAAGGATAACCCGGCGTGTACGCGCGAGGTGCATATTCCGAACAGTCACGAATAATCTTGAGAGGAGTAGCTGCCAGCCCTTTCGCATAGTTTATATAACTCACTCCATCCTGTGCAATCAGAATCGTTGTAGCAATCAGGTATACACCTATGCTAAGAGCAACTACTAATAAAATTGCAATATGTATAAAATCTTGTTTTTTGGCCAACCGATTCGCGGATTCCTCGACAACCATCTGCATCCCCTCATTGTTTAGGACTATCTTGTGTAGCCAGGTCTCTTTGGTAATGCACGCCGAATGTGTGACTACCTTAAATTACTAAAAATAGCGGCTGATATAACGCTGTCAAGTATAAAAAGCGGTTCGGGGACAGAGGAAGTTCTTAATTACCTATCCCAATATAGTTTTCCTTCTCAAGGTGCAAAACAATCTCTTGAACGTACCCTTCCGGAGACCTATCAGTAGTATCGATAGTTACATCAGCATCATCGGGTTCTTCATAAGGGTCGGATATTCCTGTAAAATCCTTAA
>Ga0111206_159_pt1 | contig 13162 bp, 8 predicted proteins | sample DeeMarSWOR152_54_FD_80376 | JGI IMG/M metagenome (GOLD analysis project Ga0111206, IMG submission 80376) | Coxiella sp. DG_40 | reverse complement strand
CTGCATACTCTGGTGAAAATATTGGCATTACCACAGTGGATAGCCTGTTCTTAAACCGCGGCAACGTCGTTTGCGATCCAAAAGATGAACCTGTTTTAACGAATAGTTTTAAGGCTAACATCTTGTGGATGTCAAAAGAGCAGTTTAACAAAGATGAGAAAATAATGATGAGATGCGCAACTCAGCAAACAATCGTAAAAGTCGAACAAATACACAATAGAATGAACTCCTCCACGCTTGAAATTTTAGAGCATGATGCCGACATTCTTGGAAACCTTGAAGTCGGCCAGGTGACAATCAAAACCAAAAAGCCCATAGTTATTAAGTCTTTTAACGACGTCAACGAACTCGGACGCTTCGTATTCGTCAAAGATGATAACATCTGCGCGGGCGGCATTATTACGATGGAGAATTGATGCCGTGAACAGAACTGTAATCATAGGTATGGACGGTGTGCCTTTTGGCTTGCTCAAGGAGCTTGCTGAGTCCGGAGTGATGCCTAATACAGCCTCAATAATTGAAGATGGAATATTTAGAAAGATGTTATCATCCATCCCTGAGGTTTCTTCCGTAGCGTGGTCATCGATTATTACTGGAGAAAATCCCGGCCGACATGGAATCTTTGGCTTTATGGACTTATTCCCTAATTCTTACAAAATGAGATTTCCTAACTACAATGATTTGAAAGCGCCACCATTCTGGGATCAATGGCCAAGCAGATCGGTTATCGTTAACGTTCCCTCAACCTACCCGGTCCACAAGATGAATGGCGTGCACATTTCGGGCTTCGTTTCGATAGATTTCAAGAAAAGCGTTCATCCCTTGTCATTAATACCGGAACTAAAGGAGCTGGATTACAGGTTAGACGTTGATTCGCAAAAAGCTCACCAATCAATGGATGATTTCTTAACAGACTTAGATGAAACTCTCCGTGCACGCATCGAGACATACCGGTACCTCTGGGACAACGAAAGTTGGCAGGTTTTTATGCTGGTGTTCACGGGGACCGACAGATTAATGCACTTTCTATGGGAGGCCTATGAAGATCGAAAAAATAAGTACCACGACGCGTTCTTGGAGCATTTCACCAAGATCGACCAGGCTATTGGGGAAATTAACGGAAAGTTAGATGAAAATGACTCACTTTTTATGCTTTCAGACCACGGTTTCGAGCGGCTCGATAGAGAAATCTACATAAATCTTATATTGCAAAAGGAAGGTTTTCTCACATTCGTTCCTCAACAAGAGCCGAATCTTACTAATATTAGCCATTCGACGAAAGCCTTTGCTCTTGACCCTGCAAGAATATATATAAATGAAAAGGGGAAATACCCAGATGGCTCGGTTAATAAAAATGACAGCGACCGGGTGCTTGAGGATTTGGAGGCTTTGTTTACCTCATTGGAAGTTAACGGCAACAGTGTAATAAGAGGCATATATCGAAAACATGATATCTATTCAGGGCCATTTCTGGATCATGCACCGGATCTTGTATTAGTTGGGGCACCTCATTTCGATTTGAAAGCTAAATTAAAAGTCACGCAGGTAGCGGACAAAGGTATTTTTTCTGGAAAGCATACTCAGGATAGTGCATTTCTTTTAGTCAGGAATAACTGTGGTAGGGAAGCTGTTTCTGATAACCCGCATGTTTGCAACGTGAAAAACATAATTGAGCATGTTGCTCAAATGTGATCTTTAGAGAGTATCGTTGAGCTAATGTTGCTTATTTGTTTCCTCGCGTAAAAACTCACACCTTCAGCAAGGACACAAAACTATGCTACTGTTGAAGAGGCCTTACGACAAGATTTGCATAACGACCTTCTAAAGGGACTACTTTTCGAAAGCATTGGCTGGTAATGAGCGTGGAAGATGGTGGCGATATTTTGAAGCTGGCTCGAGGTAGCGGAGTAAGCTTTGTCGGAGGAGCAGCAGGAAGATTCCTATAGCTTTTAACGCAGGTTATAGTCGCTCGTTTTCTTGGAGCAAAGGCATTCGGCCTATTTATTTTTGGTCTTGTAGCTATAAAATTGTCAGAAATTATAGCACGTTTTGGGTTCCATATTGGAGCGATGTATTTCGTGTCTATAAACAGGTTGAATTTCCCCCACAAAGTCAAGGGAACACTGGTCTCGGCGATTGGTATATCGCTGATTAATGGCCTTCTTATCGTAACACTTCTTCACTTGTCGGTGGAAACCTTAGCGACCTTGGTCTTACATAAGCCGACCTTAGCTGTGATAATCAAGAAACTTGTCTTTGCTATTCCCGGGCCTATATTTGATTAGGTTTAAATCACAGGTTTAGACCGTTAATACCATCGTCAGATGAAAAAGACGTATAAAGATTACATTACTGTATTATTTGGAAGTGGATTTGCTAGAGGCCTTGCACTTTTGAGTTCAATTATAATTGCTCGTTTATTAGGCCCCGAGGAATTCGGCAAGTTTTCAATATTTTATATCATAATGATATTAGTTTGGTTACTTCCCCAAGCTTTTGATACTACCTTTGTTAGATACGCAAAGGCAGCAAATTCTAAGCGAGAGAAAAATGAGTTTTTGAAGACTGCTGTATTTCTAAAGTTAGTTTATTTTGTTACAGTTCTCTGTATATCTTACCCGCTGGCATATTTTTTAGCAAATTATTGCTTTCATAAGCCTTATATCCAGTTCCTTTTGATGGCTTCTATGGTCTGTGGAGGATTTCTCTCTTTTTTAATGAGTATTGCTAGTACCTTCCAAGAAAAGGAAAAATTTACTGAGTTTGCTGTTCTAAATACTTCTTATACTGCTTTAATTCTTTGCGCTTTGCTATTGCTAAAGGCGTCAAATCTTGAGTTTTCTTTAAGAAATGTTGTTTTAATATATCTGGCAATAACAATAGCTATTGGAATCATAAGCATTATGGTACTATTTAAAAAAATAGGCAAGTTGTTTCCTCTAAATGCGGAGAGGCTTAAGATCTCATTTTCGCTAGGCAAATGGATTTTTGGTGTCACTTGTGTATATTTTATATTCCAACGATTGGATATCTTATTTCTAACTCGTTATGTCGATCTTAAGTTAATAGGTATTTATTCTGCTTCTACACGACTGATAATTTTTGTTGCACTGATGACGGGTTCATTGGCAGGGGTATCCCTGCCAAAAGCAAATGCCGCTATAAAATCCAAAAGTTTATTGAAGACTTACGTGAAGGAATCAGTTATAAGTATCATCATTATAGACATTTTCATTATTTTGCTCATAATTGGTGCACCGTTTTGTATAAAGATATTGTTTGGAAATGAATATTTATTGGCTGGTATAATATCAAGACTTTTGCTAATTGGATGGTTTTTTGTTGTTGTCTATACCCCTTTTTCATTTTTATTTTACGCGCTTGATGATTCGCGAACTCGATTTTTGTTGGAACTCTTAAAAATAATCACAGCTATTATTCTACTATATTGGTTAGTTCCCAAATATAATTTGATAGGTGGGGCAATCGCCATGTCTCTATCCTTGGTGTTAAACACTTTTATTTCTCTGACAGTTTTAAGACACAAATTAACTGGAACATACGAAAGATTTAAGGTATGCTGAAGGTATTGATACCAGAAAAAATACCAGCTCATAATAAAGGAGAGGAGGCTATTTTTCGAGGAATTTTAAAAACGTTGGATTTCGTTACGGAGAAGAAGATATTTCTCTACTCTAAAAGTCCCTGTTACGACAAGGCCCAATATGCAGAAGCTGCCGAAATAATTACCGAAAGTCTGATACCTGACCCTACGGAGACCAAAGCCAAAAAGATTTTGCACGTTTTGTGGTATATACCTCTCCACGTAATTTATGCCTTTGTCTATAGAATAAATCATGGTTTCGCAAGAAAGATATTCAAAAAGAAGTTGTGGGAAGTCTATGATAAAATAGATTTTGTTTTGGCAGCACATGATAGTGCTTACGCTATAATGCACAATTTGTTGATAATATTTTGTAAAATGATAAATAAACCAATAATTATATATGGCACTAGTATCTTGCCGTTTTTACATAGAAGAGCTTGGGTAAGATATTTAACACGATTTTGCCTCAATATGGCAGACCTTGTTACTGTGCGTGAAGAAATAACGCGGAATGTTCTGGTTGAAAAAATAGGGATCAGGAGAAATTTGGTAAAGTTGACAGGCGATAAAGCATTTCTTTTGGAGCCCGTAGGAAAGGAAAAAATAAAAAGGATATTGGAAAGTCATGACATATTTTGTGATAAGGAGAGTATTATTGGGATAACCTCAGTATACAAAACTGGGATATTCAATACACTCCAGTTTGATATAGAAAAACACATAAATATAATGGCCATGATAGTTGATTTCATAATTGAAGAAACAAACGCAAAAGTGGTCTTTTTCCCACATTCAGTCGGCCCTGATGAAGCAAACGATGATCGGATAGCAGCAAGTGCTATTTTTGATAAATGCAATCACAAAGAAAGCATTAAGTTAATAAATGGGGATTTTGCCGCTGCTCAATTAAAGGGAATGATAGGATGTTGCGACTTTTTTATTGGTGAAAGAACACATTCAGTGATTGCCGCACTTTCAATGAAAGTTCCCGCAATAGCCATATCCCACCCAGAAGATTATAGAACAATTGGTATTTTGGGGAAGATCGTTGAGAGAGACAAATGGATATTTAATATTAAACAATTAGAAGAAGATTCATTTAAGCAATTTTTTCTTCGTGCTTGGTACAGCCGCGAGGAGTTAAGAAAATCATTGCATCAAAAAATTCAACTAGTAACTAAAATGTCCATAAAAAATGGTGAATATCTACAAGAGCTACTTAAAAGAAAAAGACTCTTGTCAAAACTTCAGATGAATATTCTATAGAGTTACATCACAATAGTTTTTCCTCTTGATGTTAATTAATGCTACCTCGGGCCTGAAAGTACAAGTGCCACTCAGAAGCGAATAAGAGACTAGCGTAGGATTAATATGCAGCTCATGCAGTATTAAGTTCTCTTAATCTGCGTTCATGACCGTTCCTTTTTCGGCTCAGTATGATAACGTAGGGCAAGTCCTACACTTCGGCTCATGGCTTAGCATAACGACACAGGGTGAATCCCGTACTTCACATCTATTAGCATTTATAGATAGCAGTTGGAGGTGTCCAATGTATAGATTGCTTTTCCTTGTTTCTTTCATTTTAGGGGGAATTTTAGCAACCGCAATTCCTAGAAGCGATATAAGTAAGACCGTCGCGCTATTAGTTGTCTTTGGTTTATTGTCAATATCTCCGGTTCTTGCAAACTTAACTCCTTACAAGAAGGAAAGGCGTGACGCTTTTTCTCCAATGGTTTTTTTCCCAGTTTTCTTTTTCCTTGTTTATGGTATTGGTTCTATTCTTTTAATATTAAATAATGATGAAAACGCAAAGAAAATCATAACTCTTACCTTCTCCGGTATAATCATGTATTTTTTGGGTAATTATGCAATGTCTTATGTTTATGCGCGAACAGCCCTTTTGAAAAGCACTATAATTAAATGGGACAAGTTTAGGCTGTTTTTTTGCATATATTACATTGTTCTTATCAGTACACTATCAACGATTTTTCTCTATTATCAAGCTGGTATACCCATTCTGAATCCGTTTGCCAGAGGAGAAGCCTTTGCACAAGTGACGAATTACGTAGTCTATCTTATTCGGTTGCTCCCTCTTGCGTTCTTTTTGCTACTGATTCACTATTTTCTTTCTGGGTATCCGGGCGGTTTCAGTAGATTTTCAGTCGTATTGTTATTTGTATATAGTTTTTTTGTATTACTCAGTACGGGCAGTAGGATAGATACTTTCATTTTGATAATGGTTTCGATCATAATTTATCATTATACTGTTAGAAGACTCCCACTTGTAAAATTTGGTATTGCTTCAGCAATTTTGGTGATTCTGTTTCTTCTATATGGGTATTTACGTTTGATATTATCAGCTGGAACAGAAAGTGAGGTTGCTTTTCTTGAAAGCCTTGCTGGAACAAATCCGTTTCGAAAATTCCTTATGTACATTGCAGTGTATTTTTCGACCTATAGCCTCAACTTTTCGCGAATTATTGACCTTGTCCCTGATGTCATGCCACACTCACATGGTAGGCTTTTTTTGAGAACCCTTTCAACATTATTGCCAGGCCAACAGCCGCTCACGGGTTATATTCTAAGCGGTTATTTAGGCTTGCGTGCCGGTATTAATCCTACTATGCCGGGAGAACTTTACATAGATTATGGTTCTCCTGGGGTACCTATAATGATGTTCATATATGGTCTTATTATGAGATTTTTTTATTGTAGGATTATCCGCTCTCCCGGTTGTCCAACAAGCGTGTTAATTTATTCATTTTGTTGTTATGTTATAATTTTGTCAACATTGGTTGGATTGTTTTCACATATATTGGCTTGGTATTATGCATTTTTTATTATCCTAATGATAAAGTTCTTTGGTGTGCGATGCTATTTACCGGAAGGATGCAAATATGAAGAGAGTATTAGTTATTGGGCTTGACGCCGCTGACTATAGGTTCATCGACCCTTTGTTAAGGAGCGGTCGTCTACCGAACCTTCAAAAATTAATTTCATCTGGAAGCCATGGAACACTCCGATCTACAGTTCCACCACATTCTGCCCCAGCGTGGGTAACAATGACGACAGGAGAAAATCCTGGGAAGCATGGTATTTTAGGGTGGAGAAATCTAAATCTTGCGAAATACACGTGCTTCGATGAGAGACTGGTTGACTCTTCCTTATATGCCGGCAAGACAATATTTGATTATTTGAGTGCTCGAGATAAGAAAGTCATAGCTTTTGGTGTACCAGCAACTTTTCCTCCTTGGAAGATAAATGGCGTTATGGTTGCTGGATATCCGACACCAGACGAAAGGGTCGCCTATACGTATCCTGAAGGTCTGTCAAAAAGGATATCTCCCCTCCTTGATGTTAAAATTGATACAAAGCTGGCAATGGATGTCGAGCAACAGATGAAGTCATATTTCTTTGAAGCAGATAGACTGACGGAGGTTATGACTAAGTTAGGTACAGAAATTGAGTTTGATCTCTTCTTCCTGGTTATAGGCATATTAGATTCTGCATGTCATACCTATTGGAAATTTCTCGACCAAAATAATCCCAATTACTCAGTAGAATTAAGCAAAAAATACGGTGATAATATTTCTATTTTGTATCAAAAAATTGATGAATGTATAGGTCAACTATTAACGATATTTCCCAAGGAGTTAACGGTATTTGTTGTATCTGACCATGGAAGCTGTCCGAAGCCCCGGAAATATGTAAATCTAAACTTTTGGCTAAAGGATGAAGGTCTTCTCAAAGAGATAAATCATTCTAAGTTCATTGGGGATTTCCTTGTCTTTATTTCAGAATGGGCCAAGGAGAATCTGCCGATACGTGATTTTGTAAAGAAAAAGTTCCCGAAATTTGCAAAAGAAAGAATTTCTTTAATGAGACAGAACATTTCGATTGATTGGGGAAAAACAGTTGCTTACAGGGTTCCTTTTTATTACCCGTTTGAAGGTATAAATCTAAATCTGGAAAATAGACAACCCAAGGGAATTGTAGGTGAGGACGATTACAGAAGATACCGTAAGCAAATAGTTGAAAATATTAAAGATCTTAGATGTCCATATACAGGTAATCAGATAGTTAAAAGTGTCTTCTTGAAAGAGGATATATTTGCAGGCGAGAACTTACATAATATACCGGACATAATACTCGAAATTGATCCCCATTACGACTGGGGCGCATACTCTTCAAAATTAATAACCCATGTTCCCAAAAGTTTCCTTAACAAATATAGTGGATATCATTCTTTAGATGGAGTGTTTATAGCATGCGGAAAAAATATACTACATAATCCTAATCTATTAAAGATGAATATTATAGACGTAGCGCCAACAATACTGTTTGCTCTGGGGGAAGATATTCCTGCAAATATGGATGGCTCACCCATCTTATCGGTCTTTAAGGAAGACTTTATTCAGAGTAACGCATCAAAGCAATCAGATGTTACTCCGCCCTTTACAAAAGATTCAGACTTGAGGGGCTATGACAAGGATGACCATGAGAATTTGAAAAGGGCGCTACGCAGTTTAGGGTACATAGAATAGTCCTCTGTAACCTTTTTCGACGTCCTTGGCCAAAATTGGAGAAAGGATGTATAAAGGCAGAGCTTACTGACCTATTTCGAAGTGCTCGATGAGAGGATAAAACGCGAAAATGATAGATTTAACAAAGAGACTGAAACAAAATCTGTCGTTAATTGTTGGGCAAAATTGTGTTGCTTGTATCGTAATTGTTAGTGTTATCTAATGTATAGTATAAGGCAGCGGTATGAGGATCGCATATATTACTTCGATGAAGCGGGGACTGCCAAGCTTCATATATAGACAGATAAAAACGCTATTCGCACACGGACTTACCGTTGATATCTTTACGACCAAGTATGCGCCCGGCATGTATATGCCGCATGATGATTGGAATTGTACTCACTTTAGGGCGGCTGTCGTCCTTCTACTTCAGCCTTTTTACTTTGTTCGTTATTTCGTGCATTATGTCAAGTTGCTGCCTGAAGCGATATGGACGAATTCGCTGGTTGATTTTCTCATTGCTTTCAACTATATAGGGAAAATGAAACAGTGCCATAGAATACATTGCAACGAAGGTATACATCCCTTTTTTATTGGTTATTACTGTAGCAAGATACGAAAACTTCCTTTATCAGTCACCATTCATGCGGATACGTTCTATGTTAATCCTAATCCAAAATTGGCGTGACGCTATCATTACAATCTCGAATTACAATAAGGATATTTTGACAAACGATTATGGAATTAGCCCAGAAAAAGTCCATGTGATAAGGTTAGGTGTAGATTTGAACAACTTCTCTAAGTATGACCGGAAGTGCATTATGATCGTTGGACAATACGCAAAGCGAAAAGGACACGAAGATCTATTTAAAGCGTTCACGATGCTAAAAAGGCATGACGTAGATTTGTGGGTTGTTGGGTCAGGAACATGGGGTACAAGAGATTATGTTGATGTTCAATACTTGGTGAGAAAATATAAGATCGACGAAAACGTCATTTTCTTTGAAAATATTTCAGAGAAGTTCCTTCGATTACTGTATTCAATGTGTACAGTGTTTTGTCTGCCGTCTAAAGTATCATCAGATGGTAATCGTGAGGGTTTGCCAGTGTCTCTTATCGAGGCAATGGCGTCTTATAAACCGGTCGTTTCGACGAACCATACAGGGATCCCTGAATTAGTAAACAAGATTCTGGTTCCGGAAGGCGACTGGGTTAAGTTGTCAGAAGCTCTGGCTGATTTGCTGGATAAAAGTGACGAAGAATTGAGCCGGATGGGCCAGGAGAACCGGCAAATTGTAGAAGATCGGTATAGCGACGAGGTAAACACTGGAAAGCTTGTGGAGTTCTTTCTTCGCTCAAGCTAAGAGAAGGACTATAAGATGCAGAAGTACTTTATTACAGGTGGAGCGGGATTTGTAGGATGTCACTTGGTTGAGAAGCTAGCACTCCTCGGCAAGGCTGTGGTGGTCTATGATGACCTTTCTTTTGGAAGGGTGGAAAACATACAGCAATACCTGGATGAAGTCAAGCTGGTGAAAGCCGATTTGAATGACTATAACACCCTGGAGAGAGTGATAGGCGAATTCATGCCAGAGATTGTGATTCATCTTGCCGCTGTTCATTTCATACCGTATTGCAACGAACATCCGAGGGAGACAGTCCATGTTAACATAAAAGGGACACACACGCTTTTGGACGTTTGTTCCAAATATCGCCCCAAGAAGATCTTATTTGCTTCGTCAGCTGCAGTTTACCCACCTTCGGATAATCCGCACCGAGAGACAGATGAAGTCAGACCTTTTGATGTTTACGGTGGCACCAAGATTTGCGGCGAGACTCTGATGCAGCTTTTTGCTCAGCAGACCTCAGTTCCTACTGTTAGCTGCCGGTTGTTCAACGTCTATGGCACAAAGGAGACGAACGATCATGTTATTCCTCATATAATAAACCAGCTCAAATCGGGTCGGACTAAGATCGAACTGGGCAATATTAGCCCCAAGCGTGACTACGTGTATGTCAAGGATGTCGCTGATGCACTATTTCATATAGGTTCAGATGGTACCGGCAAGTATAATTGCTTAAATATAGGTACGGGCAAGGAATATTCAGTTGAAGATCTGATATCAAAAATAGCTTCAATACTTGGAAAAGATCTAATAATAGATTCTGTTGACTCATTAAAAAGGAAGATTGAGCGGCCACATTTATGTTCAGATATTAGCAAGATCAAGAAAGAAATGGATTGGTCTCCTAAATATGACATCAATGAAGGGTTATTTGCATTAATCGATTTTGAACTGAAAAACGGGCATAATTTATATCATAGAAGTAGTGAAATCTGAAGGCTCGATGCCAAGGATATGTGAAACAAGAATTCTGTGACAAAAATAGATACAAAAAGCGGCGGAAGCATAAAGCATAGCAGGATTTCATACGCAACTCCCATCTGTTGATAGCCCCATTACCGACGTTCCAGCCATCTACCGACCATCAGCTACTTTAGTGGACTTACGAAATGCCTCGATCTCGTAAAAATTTATAATCACATGTAAGAAAATGCCAAAGGTCGGTTTAATTAATTATGTTAGCACACGTACACTCAGGTAATCAGACCTGAATAAAGACAGCTCGAAGTAGCAAATATCTTTCAAGAACACCCCTCTTTCTTGTTCAAGGCGCGATGTCCAGTAGAAAGTCAGGTGTACCTATCAGTTGAATCAGTTCTGGAAATTAATATGCGTAAGCCAAAATTTGCCAGCATAATTACGACCTATCGATGTAACGCCAAATGCCATATGTGCAACATATGGCGGCACCCCACGAAAAAAGAGGAGGAAATCACGCCTGCAGTTATTGATAAGCTGCCGCCCATCCCAAATATCAATATCACGGGTGGTGAGCCATTCATTAGAAAAGACCTGGATGAGATACTGACAGTATTGAAGCCTAAAACGAAAAGGGTGGTTATCAGCACAAACGGCTTCTGGACAGATCGAATTTTAGATGTTGCCAGGAAACATCCCTGGATTGGCATTAGGATAAGTATTGAAGGCTTATCGAAAGCGAATGATGAACTGCGTGGAATAAGAGATGGCTTTGACCGGGGCATTAGAACACTAATTGAGTTGAATCACCTGGGCCTTAAAGACATAGGTTTCGCTATAACAGTATCTGACCGGAACATTAAGGACCTTTTAGAGTTGTATCACCTCGCAAAAATGATGCGCGTGGAATTTGCAACTGCAGCAATTCACAACTCGTATTACTTTCATAAGTTCGATAATCTATTTGAACATCCAGAGCAGGCAATAGCTGAATTTGAAAAGCTGATCAAAGAACTTCTGCAAAGCAGAAGAATAAAAGATTGGTTTCGTGCTTATTTTAATCATGGTCTAATCAACTATATCAAAGGTAATCCGAGACTCCTTCCATGCAAAATGGGATATCACGCCTTCTTTTTGGATCCCTACGGTGAGGTCCGGCCATGCAACGTAATGGAAGAGACTATGGGCAATCTCAAAGAAAGAACATTTGATGAAACTTGGAATGGCCCTGCGGCGAGAAGAGTAAGACAAAAAGTGGATAATTGTAGATGTAATTGCTGGATGGTAGGCAGTGTTAGTGAACCTATGAAGGAGCATATTCTTGTTCCATTGATATGGATACTTAAAAGAAAATTCTTTGGCAAGCATTTAGATAAATTCCAAGTATTACTACAGTCCATTCTTTAATATCAGAGGAAATCAACTATGCACATAGCATTCTTAGCCGTCAAGAACATCGTACGTGGTGGTGGGATAGAAAGATATACTCTGGAGTTAGGTTCAAGGCTCGTTGACCGTGGACATAATGTCACCGTATATGCAATGCGCCATTATGGGCAGGTCCCTACGGAATACAAAGGTATGCGCATTATTAGTGTTCCTTCATTTGCAGCGTACAGCATGCAGAAATTATCTTGTTCAGCAGTTGCTGCGGTTAAAGCGAGCTTCAATCAAGAATTTGACATTTTGCACTTCCATAGCTTAGCTCCAGCAGCTTTCGCCTGGATCCCTAAACTTCGAGGACATAAATGTGTGCTTCAAATGCATGGTCTTGAGTGGAAGCGTAGCCGATGGGGAACTGTTGGTTCCTGGGTGGCGAAATTCTTAGAGAAGGTGGCCTTACCCCAGGTTGACGCATATACAGCAGTTTCTCAGACACAGTGTGATTACTTTCTCCAGCACTATGGTATTAAAATGGAATATATCCCTACAGCGGCGGATATTAAGCCTGAGATTGAAGCAAGTGAAATATATCAATTGGGCCTTGAACCGGGTAGATATATCCTTTTTGTATGCCGCTTAGTAGAAGAAAAGGGGGCACATTATCTTATTCCAGCATTCAGACGGCTGAATACGGAGATGAAGCTCGTTATTGCCGGCGATGTACAAGGTGGACAAAAATACAAGCGGAAATTACTTGAATTGGCAAATGGTGACCATCAAATTCTATTTCCTGGTTTCGTTGAGGGCCGTCTTTTAGAAGAACTATTCTGCCACTGCTACATTTGTGTTCAACCCTCCGACGTCGAGGGCTTGTCTCTTAGTATTCTCGAAGCTATGAGTTATGGTCGTTGTTGTCTGGTGAGTGACATTCCTGAGAACCTTGAAGCTATTGGTGATTGTGGTTTTCGATTCCCGAGCAGCAACATCGACAGCTTAAAGGAGCATCTGGATTGGTTGCTGGGGCATCCACAGCAGGTGAAAGCTATAGGTTTCCGTGCAAAAGAGCGGGTCCGATTACAATATTCTTGGCAATCTGTCACTGACCAAATGGAGGATTTCTACCTAAGTGTTTTACGAAAAGAGGCCAGCATGCCCCGACTTTTGGGCGCCGGCGAGTCGTGCACTGAAAAAGCGATGCCCTACAGTAGGCTCAGAGCAAATGAAAAGGTGTATGCTGCTAAAGATAGTAGCGAACGAGTAAAGAGCCCCAGTATAAGAACTCTACCAGCCGAATCAAAATTGTTAAACGCCTTTTCTGTCGATGC
>Ga0111206_144_pt1 | contig 13665 bp, 14 predicted proteins | sample DeeMarSWOR152_54_FD_80376 | JGI IMG/M metagenome (GOLD analysis project Ga0111206, IMG submission 80376) | Coxiella sp. DG_40 | reverse complement strand
TAATACCTCCGGTGTAAGCAGTCTTTCAATTAGTTTGAATTACAGTGACCCTAACTCTTCATCCTCATTGAGCTTGCCTACTATGGCTGTTTCGACAGAAGGCGGCAGTGTTACAGCCAACCTTACAGATTTTGCACCAGGGGACTTCACCGAAACACAATCTGCACAGGACTCGCAGATTAAGGTCGATGGATACCCCACCGGAGAAAGCGATTGGATCACCAGAAGCTCCAACACGATAGATGATGTTATTCACGGCGTAACACTGCACCTGCATGATACGACTGATGCCAATGGAGAAGAGATAACTCTGACCAGAGATATCGATTCGGTCAAAGAAAAACTGACATCTATGGTTGAAGCCTATAACCTTGCTGTCAACTATATCAAGGAGAAGACAGGCTATGATGATGTTTTAAAGACCGCCGGTGTATTAATAGGAGATTATATCGTTTCGACCCTAAGGTCTCAGCTTCGGACACCCCTTATCGCCCGGACCAGCGGATTTGTAGAGGATATCGATACCTTTCTGATGCCGGGTCAAATCGGGCTTGAGCTTGACAGCGACGGGTTATTGAATCTGGACACAAACATCTTTGACAAGGCGATAGCCGAAGATTATATGGGTGTTCTTGCGATAATCGGGGCAGATAAAACAGGAAGTTCCACCAGCAATACTATCAAGTTTTATGGGGCCAGCAGTAGTTACACCACTGCGGGTACTTATGATGTTGAGGTGAAGGTTACCAGCGGGGTTATCGAGTATGCTAAAATCAAGCTCTCAACCGAATCCACATACCGTAATATGGACGTCGACGGCAATATCGTTACTGGGGACAGCAGCTTTGATGATAATGGTGACCCTGTGTATCCTGAGAACGGTCTGCAGCTCAGCGTTAATTTAAGTCAAGACAGCACTTTCACTGCCACAGTTAGAGTAAAACAAGGCTTTACTGGTGCGATAGAAGATGCTCTGGATAATATGCTGAAGGTAACAACAGGTTCGGTCCAAATCGACCAGGAATACGTTGATGAACAAATAAAGTATCTTCGTGACAAAATTGACCTTGAAGAATACCGTCTGACTAACAGGGAGGCCAGTTTGGTGGCTCGGTTTGCACGTCTTGAGAAGACCTTAGCACTGCTGCAAAACCAGATGACAGCCTTAGGGTTTGGTGTGGTGGTATAGGGTTCTTAAATTGGTTGGATAATTGTTCAGTTACCAAATAGTCTGAGCAAAAGCCTGGTCGGGCTTTAAGATAGTACAGCCGCATCCATTCAAAAACTTGCATAGTTTGTTTATATGATAATTTCCGGATTTACTTTTTGAGCCGAAAAGCATAGCTGTCTGGATACAACCAACGATGCTTTCCAAATCTGCCGGCAGCTTTACATTCGGAGCATAAATAATCAAGCGGTCAAACTGGCCTTTGAGGCTGGCGATGGCTTGTTTTGTATTTGTTGAATTTGAGTTTTCATTTCCTTTTGCAAAATTATTTGCTGGCCAAACCCAGAGATTTCTAATGCAGGTTGGTATTGCGGTTGCAATTTTTTCTGCCTGAGCTTTATTTTTTGATTTTCTATTATCAATATCAAAGACTTTTGATACGGCATTTCTTTGGGAATCAAGGTCAATTAGCAGACACTTCCGGCCTTTTTTGGCCAGATGGATAGCGATGTTTACAGATATGGTTACCGGAAGCTCTTCGATACTTTCAGCGGCCATCAATACCGTTTTGGCCGCATCATCTGATTTTGCATTGATTAATTCTGCAATTGCCTGGTAACAATCACCGTCTTTTATTTCATCCCAAATCCACAAATTGAGTTTATCTTTTTTGTTTTCGTCAGAGGTGGTTTCGTCGAACCATTCGATGTCCTCGATGATTTCTTTTTCCCCTGCGTAATTTATGGAGTTGTCATACGGCAATTCTGTGGTATTGGCCGGCGTTACTTCGGTGAGGAGCACTCCTGTTCTTTCTGGATATTCTTTTTCTGTGAGACCTGCGTTGTCGGCAGGATTCATAGAGCTTTTTCGGACAAGATATTCTGAGGCTACAGCAGTAAGCAGAGCGGATATTTGTGTTATCATTCCTGAGCCAACGACCAGAGTCGCATATGTTTTTACTGATATTCCTTCGGCTGTTGGTGTTGCAGTTCCGACAGCCATAGAGGCGATGATATTGGCGGTGACAATCACAAGTTCAATAACAGCGGCGCAAAGTAAGAATTTGGCGGCAGAAGCCATTGAAATAAAGAAGTAAACCTGACGAGCGATTTTTTCCTGCAGGCTAATGGCTTGGCTGTTGTCGATGATTCCGGTGATAAGGTTATTGTCAATACCAATTTTCTTTATGGGGACAATATCGGTATTAAAGTCTGCTGCGGTTTTGTTGATGTTTCTAACAGCTTTACAGATAGCTCCAAAGATAAGCAAGGTCAGTGTGCCAAAGACCAGAATAGCGAGAACACAATTGTTTCTGACGAGAATGGAGCCGAAAAGGCCGACAATGGTGCCGGCATCGCCGTGCGATAGTATTAATTTGGCCGAGGTTGTGCTTAGAGCTATACGCAACATCGTAGCCAGCACAATTAGCAAAGGAAACCCTTGGACCTGTAGGGCCGTTGTTGCTGAGAAGGTAATTATCAACATTGCTGCTGTTAGGGAGGTGCTAAAGATTAAAAGCACATCCAGGATATGAGGAGGTAGTGGTAACAAGAAGCCTGCTATAACGGTAATTGCGCCCATTGTGAAAAAGGTTCTCCAGCGTTCTTTATTGCATTTGTGTATTTCAGGGAAATCACTGTGTGCTGTGCTTCTGAAAATCCTTTCGCTTTGCACCTTATTTTGAAATGATGCCGAATCGCTGATTCTTTCTGAATTTGCTTGACAGGCCATAGACATTTTTCGGTTTTCGATTACCCTTTGTCAGTTTTTACTTTTTATTTCGCAGCCGATAAATCAGAGCCAGGACTTCTGCTACAGCCACGTAGAGGGTTTGCGGTATAGGACTTCCGGGCTCTACCGTTGCATATATTGTTCTTGCCAGTTCCGGTCTTCTTATTACAGGAACGCCATAGGCTCTGGCGATTTCTCTGATTTTTTCTGCGAGATGGTCTGCACCTTTTGCCACCACAACAGGTGCTTCCATAGTTTTGGCCTCGTAGCGAAGTGCTACAGCTACGTGTGTTGGGTTGACAAGGACGACATTGGCCTTTGGCACTTCCTGTAGCATTCGTTTTGCGGCCATCTCGAACTGTATTCGTCTGATTCGACGTTTGACCTCCGGTATACCTTCGGTATCCTTGCGTTCTTCTTTTACTTCCTGGCGAGTCATCTTTAATTCATCTATGTATTTCCATTTCTGGTAAAGGACGTCAGCGGCACCTATAACCAGCAACGCAATGCAAACGCGTATCATTAGTCCTAATATTATTTTTGCGATAGCGACAAGTATCTGCGCAGACCAAGCCCACCGAAGGGTCGCAAGCATATCAAGCTTTCCTTGAAGGTAGAACCAGATGATGACTGAGACAAAAAGCAGTTTTAATATGGAGATTAAAAGTTTTACCATTGAACGGGCGTTAACGAGTTTGCCTAATCCTTCTATCGGGTTTATCGCACTTAATTTAAGTTTTATAGCCTGTGGAGCGAGGTTGGGTCCACTAACGGCGATGCCTGCGAGGACAGAACCTGCACAAAGAACCGCAAGAATGGGACAAATGATGAGTACCGAATCGACAATTTTCGGGACCATAAAGTTCATAAATGATTTGCTATCAGCAAAAACGGTAATTCCGTAGCCCATTTTGCTACCTGTTACGAGATAAGAGTCTGATGACATAGCCTGCTTCATTTGCACAGCGAACCATTGCATCAAGGTCGGTGCCAGAAGAGCTACCATCGTTACCAACACTAAAATTGAGACAAAAGACATCAATTCCATACTCTGTGGCACTTGGCCTTTTTCTCTGGCTTTCGATAGTCTTCTCGGTGTTGGTCTTTCAGTTCTTTCGGCGGCTGGCTTTTCCGGCATACGCAGTTCCTGTCAAATCAAAAACACCGTAGAAAGCAAAATTTGCAATCTGATTTTTCGTTCAGTCTTATTCCGAAGTCTTTACAAAGGCAGCAATTTGCCCATCCAATCGGCGAATTCAGCCACGAATCCGTTAACCAGTGGCAGAAATATAGCTGCCATTAGTAATCCGAGTCCTACGGACAATGGCAAACTGATGAATAGAATGTTCATTTCGGGAGTTATGCGTGCTAATACTGCCAAGACGACCATCAGCATCAGAAGCGCAGCTAACATAGGAGCGGCCAATCTTAGACCGGCAATCAATAGAGCGGAGCTGGATTTGATTATTCCTTCAGCAAGGATGGGGATTGTAGGGATACTTCCAGCCGGAAACGCTTCATAGCTTCGCGAGATAATTGATAGTAGCAAGTGGTGGCCATTTGCGCTTAAAAACAGGATTATGAATATCATTTCCAGAAGTGTGCCAAGAGGTTGGGTTTCCTCACCGGTCATTGGGTCGAGGATATTGGCCATAGCTAAACCCATTTGTCGGTCGATGATTCCCCCTCCGAGTTTTACCGCAGAAAATAGGATAACAACAGTTAATCCGAGGAATAGACCGTAGAGCGATTCGTTGGCTATCAATAGAATTGCCTGTAAAATCGAGACCTGCTTTGTGTTAATAGCAAAAGGTATTAACATCGAAAAGAAAATCGACATTATCAAGGTTATAGCGACTTTGACTCTGGCAGGAATGGCATTCCAGCTAAAGATGGGTGCTACTAAGAAAAAGGCTGAAATTCTTGTCAGCACCAACACAAACGCCAGTAGTTTTTCGAATATGAGGTCCATAACTCATTGTCTTGTATTCTGGGGATCGCATTTTGCAACTAATTGCAAAATGGTAGTCCCTGGATATAGGCGAAAGTTTCGTTCATAAATCTAAGAACGACTTGAAGCATCCAGCTGCCAAAAAGCAAAGTAACGGCCCCAACGGCCAGGAGCTTAGGGACTATGGTCAGGCTCATATCGCGGATGGAGGTAACAGCCTGAAACAGTGTTACTATTACACCCACCACCATACAAGTCAGCAGAATTGGTGCAGCGACGAGTAAAGCTGTTTCGAGAGTGTGTCGGCCAAGATAAATAGCGAAACTACTATCCATTTGCTAAATCCCTGCAAAGGGGTTTTCATTTTGCGATTGAATGTGCAAAATGTGACCCCAAACTTATTATTTCATTTGAAACCCAGGCTAAGGCTTTTTGCCAGTAGTCCCCACCCATCAACAATGATGAATAATATGAGCTTGAAAGGCAGCGAAATCATCATAGGTGGCAGCAGCATCATACCGGCGCTTAGTAGAACACTTGCAATGACCATATCAATCAACAAAAAAGGAATAAATAGGAGGCAGCCTATCTCGAAAGCTGTTCGAAACTCACTGATGATAAATGCCGGAATTACTATGTGCATACCAATATCCATTGGACCGTTAGGGGGTTCTATTTTAGCCATCTGCACGAAAAGAGCTAAATCGGCTTCTCTGCTTTGGCGAAGCATAAATTCTTTAATACTATCACTGGCCTTTTTGCCTGCTGTTTGAAAATCGATTTTGTCGGCAAGATAAGGCTGGATAGCGGTATCGTTGATTTTGGAGAATGTCGGAGCCATCGTATATATCGTCAGGAACAATGCTAAACCTATGATGGCAATTGTAGGTGGTATAGTTTGAGTGGTCAAAGCTCGACGAACAAAAGACAAGACGATTACTATTCGCGTAAAGGATGTCATCATCACCAGAAGGCTTGGCAAAATCGCCAGGCCGGTAAAGATAATCACAAGTTTGACAGGTGTCGACCAATCTTTGCCTTGGGCCTCTTTGGTGGTTGCTTTATCAATAAGTGTCATCAAATCGCTGATACTTGGGACGGCGTTTGCAGAGGCGCTTGCTGCGGAAGCATTGCCACTCTGTTTTAGCATTGCAGCTTGGCCTAATGTATTAGTGACTTGTCCGAAAGACAAGTCGGCTAATGTAAAAAAGATAAAGACCGAAAAAGCAATTCTGGTAAGTTTGCCAGCCATTTATATCCTCAAATTATCATCTGTTTGTTGTTCTGATAAATTTATTTCAGAGAAGGTATCGGTTATATCAGCTAACTTGGTAATGGTCTCGCCTGTGCTGCCTATAAGTAGTCTTTGATTTCCTACTTTTAGAAGGTGCACAGTCTTTCGTGGTCCGAGGTGGGTTGTTTCAATGATATGAATCTCTCTGGCGGGCTGGTTAGTAATTTTAGGCAATAACTTTTTTGAGGTATAAATCGCTGCTGCACCAAGAGCAATAACGAGCAAAACCGCAAACATCATTTTGAAGAATAGTTCTTGAGTGCTTAGATTATTGGTTGGTTTGGTAAGGAGATTGGGTTCTTTTGCGAATAAGGGTGTGGTGTTATCGACTAATGGTTTTTGTGGTTCTGCTTTAACTGACCGAGGTGAGCGCCCCAATAGTGCGATACCGCATAGCACTACTGCTATCAGAGATACGACAATTTTTTTCTTATGTCCTGCCACGCCGTTGCTGGCCTAAAATAATTTTGTGTTCCCATTTTGCGACTTCTTAGGGTTTCTTATTATTACTTTGATGAGCAAATAGCGTGCCGAAAAGAGCAAAATGGCAATTAATGTGTTTTTGAAGCGATTTCGGCGTAACATCGACTGATGAATCAGGCGCTTTGTCGAAAAACTTGACAGATAATAAAAGAACTGGGTAAAGGCAGTTATAGAGCAGCCTTTAGGCAGGAAAACCGCTTTTTAGCACAAGGAATGCATTTTTGGGGACTCTAAGGGTTATTCTTTTGCCCTCAGGACCGCAATTAGTATCTGGGATTGTTGAGAAATCGGGCTGTCTGGAGCTACCCAATCGCCTCCTGGTCCGGCTCCCCAGGAGTGAATAAATGGATTGACTTTTGAGGGTAAGATTTCTTTTAGGAAGTCAGCAGCTGCTTTGGCTCGTCTGGCAGACAATATCCAGTTATCCTTGTCTGTTGCTTCATCGGATGCAAGACCGAGCACATATAGTGTGATATCGCCGGAATCAGGAGCCTGTTGTAAACCTGCAGAGAATTCTATTAAAAACTTTTTCGCTGGTTCATCCAAGGTCGAATCACTTGTAGGGAACCGAATGTCAGTTACTGAAAAGTCGGTTCTTTTTGCAACGATTTGTGAAGGCATAGTTGTCATTGAACGGTTTAGTTTTTTAAAAATTTGTCGAATTTTTTCTTCTTGTGCGTTTATGGTTCTCCCTTCGAGGAGGCTAACAGGGCTGTGTATGAAATATTTGATTTTAACATTACCGAAATTCGGTTTTGGTTTTGAGCCGTAAAGCATTCCGAGTCCAAATTCTCTAATTGATTGCACGAAAGAACCTCGGCCTATGTTATATAATTCCGCATCTTGGACAGTTGCCAGGCTTATCAGCAGCACAAAGAACGTCAGCAATAGCGTGGTCATATCTGAAAATGTAACGATATATGCCGGGACTTTAGGGGCGCTTTCAATAGTTGTGGGGCGTTTTCGGTTCAATTGTAGATGTTCCTTTCCAACAGGACAATCTCAAGGACACGCTCGCCATTCGACTTTGTCTGATTCACTTGCCCGCTTGTAGATTCTTCGTGACTTATTGTGCTTGTTGCCGATATGCAGAAGCGTTTTTTATCGAGTTGATGTTTTGTTGTAAGATAGTTCATAACTGCCCATGCCCGAGGCAGGCCAAAGTTCTCGCTTTTTTTTTCATCCTCTTGTCCGTTTTCACTGATAACCACTCGATTATGTATTTCTTTTAGAAACGATGCCATATTAGATAAAGTTTTATGCCCCTGAAACGAAATAGCAGTTCCTTCACCCCAAAAAACCTTTTTGGATGAGATTAAGAATACTTTACGGTTGTGGAAATCTGCAGGCTCTGTTTCTTCTTTCAAGTTGTTGTCCTCCCGTCCTTTTTCTAAGGTGGGTTTTTCGCTGCCTTCGTCGAACTGGACTATAGACTGTTGAATTTGCTCTGTGGGTAAAAATGCATCTTGGTTTCTCTTAACTTCTTGGCCTACTGAAGGCAAAGCATTAGCGAAGATTATCTTCAATTTTCGAAAAATATTCTCGTCGAAAGATGAGAAACTCAGCAGAAGCACAAAGAATGTCAATAGCAGCGTCATACAATCACTGAAGGTGACCATCCATTCCGGTGCACCTGGAGCTTTGTCGGCTTCTGCCTGTTTTTTTATTCGCTCCATTATATATTAGCCTTTATTTCTTCTCGTCTGCCTTGGGAGATAAATGACTGCATTTTTTCGCGAACAGTGGTTGGGTTTTCACCTTGTGCGATAGCGCAGATTCCCTCTACAATCATTTCCATTGCGGTCGATTCTGCCCTGGAATAAATCCCTAATTTTCCCGCCAGGGGTATAAAAATCAAATTGGCGGCTAAAGCTCCATAGAAGGTGGTAATCAAAGCTACTGCCATTCCGGCTCCAATTTGGTCCGGCGAATTTAGGTTTCTGAGCATTTGAATAAGGCCGATGAGTGTCCCTACCATTCCAAAAGCAGGTGCGGCTGCACCCATAAACTCCAAAATTTTTTTACCGGTCGAATGCCTTTCCTGAAGGTTCTGGATTTCCAGCGACATCATATCCCTGATTGCCTCTGATTCCTGTCCATCTACGAGCATCTGTAAGCCTTTGACGAAAAACAAGTCTTTTACGTTGTGAATTTGCTGCTCGAGGGCCAATGCGCCGTCGCGTCTGTTAATAGCTGCATAGTTGACCATTTTTTGAATTAACTCTGTCTTAGACGGTATTTTTGTTACTATTGTTTTCTTGACGACTGAGAATATTCCCAAGAACTGTGGCAGCGAAAAATGTATGAGCGTAGCGCAGAGCATTCCCCCAAGGGTAATCGCTACTGATGGGAGGTGGATAAATATTTGCCAACCACCGCCGACAATAATAGCGGTTGTTATGACCATAAAACCAAGAAGCACACCTACTATTGTTGCTATGTCCATAGAATTACTCTTCGGTTATTTGTTTTAACCTCTGGCAGAGGGCGGCTGAGAGTTTGGGTTCAGAAGTAGCCAGCTCAGCCAATAATTTTGCTTTAGTTCTTTCTGTCATATAGTGCAGGATTTTCACGGCATCATCGAAGGTGCTTTGACGGTCATCAGAGCCTGCAGTTTGCGGTTGGGCAGTTGTGCACATATTAGTCAGTATTTTGCCGGCACTGGCGGGGTCCATCTTGTCGTAGGTAGCTGCTATTGACATTAGGTTGCTTTTTTCTTCATCGGCAATCTTGACCCTGCTCCGGCGCAGCTTTTCCTGCTGGTCTTTGAGAGTAGCGACGATTGAAACGAGTTTGGTTTGCATATTGTTGAGTTCGTCGATATCCTTTTTGATCAAATTATGAGCTATTTGTAATCTTTCCTCTCGTGCTTCAAGGCTGTGCAGTTTGCTGTCGTACTCTCGTATCTTTTCACGAACATCGTAAACAAGACTTTTGAGCTGTTTTTCTGTCATAGCTTTTACCTCGGAACTGCCGAGTCCGATGGTACTCACTGCATCTGCAGCGGCTGTTGGAAGATTTACTATTTTGCTATCCGGTTGCTTAACGGCCTCTTGTGGGGCTGGTTTAGTAAACCATGCAAAGGCGAATGCTCCAGCGAAACTTATCAGTCCCGCTCCTGCTATCATTATTATTCGTTTTATATTCATAGCCATTTTCTCCTAATTCTGCTTTATCATATTTATCAATATCGTAGAGTTTCAACTTCCAATAGGCTTAAGTATCTCTCGAGCAAAACTAATAGTAGCAGTTTCGTCTAATTCTTTCTGCTCAAGTTTTTCCTGTTCCGTTATAAATTGTCTTTTGGCTTCGGCTCGTAACTTCTCCAGGCCTTCTTTAAATCGTTTTACCTTTAAGACCTCAGTAATTTTTTCTCTCTGTAGTAATTCCAACTGGTTTATTTTATTTTTGAGTTTTTTAATCTTTTCATTACTTGCCGTAGAGTATTTCAGAAAAAACTCTTGTTCTCCTAATCTCTTCTGAGGTTTTTTAGAGGCTATATCCGAGATTATATCCTGTAATATCTTATTCTGGATTAGCAGTTCACGTCGGGCCTGGGCCAACTTTTCGGTTAGTTCGAGCAATTCTTTTTTCTTTCTTTGTTCCTCCTTTGTTTTTATGTCAAGGACACGCTGTAGTCGCCATACAAAACGTTTCATTTAATTTCCAATCGTGTTTCTGTTATTTTGTTTGTGGGCCGAGTAATTGGTCCCACGATTGTGTAATAGAAGTTAACCATCTGACGGTTTCTTCGAAATTGGTTCTCTGACGGACAGGCTGAATCAGGAAGCCGTTTATTTTGTCAATTAAGGCGATTGCTCCATCGATTCGTCTATTGCTGCCTGGTGAGAATACGCCTATATTTATTAAATCTTCAGCGTCGATATATGTGGCATAGATTTCCTTGAGCTTCAGTGCGGCAGATAGGTGCTCTTTGGTTGCTACCATTGACATCAGTCGGCTGACGCTTTGCAGGACATCAACAGCAGGATAGTGCCCTCTGTCAGCGAGTTTTCTTGATAGAACTATGTGTCCATCCAGCAGGCTTTTGGCGCTATCAGCCACGGGGTCGGTCAAATCATCGTTTTCAACGAGAACTGTCAGGATACCTGTGATGCTTCCTGTTTCGGCGCATCCGAGACGTTCAATGAGTCTGGGCATTAATGAAAAAACGCTCGGACAGTATCCCTTTGCTGCGGGTGGTTCACCGGCAGCAAGGCCTATTTGGCGCTGAGCCTGTGCGAATCGTGTAAGGGAGTCCATCATAAACAGGACATTCTTGCCTTTATCTCTGAAGTATTCGGCGATTGTAACAGCTACGAATGCAGCCTTTACTCGCTGAATGGGAGGTGAATCCGCAGCAGCAATGACAACAACGCTGCGAGCCAGGCCATCGGGTCCGAGGTTTTCTTCGAGGAATTCTCTGACTTCTCGGCCACGTTCGCCTATCAATCCCACAACGTTAACATCGGCTTCGCTGGAGTTTGCGATGTCACCGAGGAGGACACTTTTGCCGACTCCGCTGCCTGAGAATATTCCTACTCGCTGGCCTTTTCCGCAGGTTAGTAGCCCATCTATTGACCTGATTCCTAAAGCCAGAGGCTTTGTAATCCTTTCTCTGCTCAAAGGCGGGGGACTGCTTGCATCTAAGGCTTTTTTGTCGGTCCCTGCTAAAGGCCCTTTATTGTCGATAGGCTCTCCTAAGCCGTTCATTATCCTGCCGAGGACATTGTCGCTTAGATTAATATAGCGCGGAGTGGTTCGAGTAGTTACCACATCACCGGGTGAAATACCTTCTATATGCTCTAATGGCAGTAGAATAAGATGGTCGTTATGGAAACCTACCACTTCAGCAAGCACTCGCCTGCCATCACGGATATGGATGCCGCAAAGCTCGCCTAAGCCTACTTTTGGGCCGGTAGATTCAACCGTCAGACCTGAGACTCGAACCACATAGCCTTGGCAATTTAGCAAGTTCACTTTGCGCAGTGCCGAGTGAAATTTCTCAAAATCAATCAGGTGATTTGCAACTTTACTTGTAGCCATAAATTATTCTGCTGTTTTAAGTGCTTTGGTGATTTGTTCGAGGTGTTGTTCGATTAACGATTCGATTATTCCCTTAGGAGTTTCGAGCGTGCATTCTGCGCGGCCGATGTTTTGGTCAGGAATAAGTTTAATACCAGCTAAGGTGCCGGTAGCATCATCCTTCTGGAGCTTTTGGCATTGGATAAGGTCTTCGGGATTCAAATGCACAACTATATCCTGATGTGTTGGAGCGTTTTCCAGAGCGTTTTTGACGATGGTTTCTATTTGATAATCGCCTTGCTGAACTTTCTGCACCAATATTTTTCTGGCGATTTCTACAGATAGTTTGGCAATCTGCTCTTTGTGCTGCTTGAAGAGATTCTCTTGAAGCTCATTTATTTTATTGGCTGCATCCTGCAAAGCCTTACATACCTGTATCAAGCTTGTTTTGTGTAGTTCTTGAGTCTGGGTTTGTTTGACTTCGGGAGATGTTGTTGTAGTATGGCCTGCAGCGGCATTAAGAAAACTTGCCGAGGTTATAGGTTTTTCAAGCAGGATTTTAATCGTTTGTGGCATATTTGTGCCTACCGTTGCACGCGTCTAAGCGTTCCTGATTCGTTGGCATCTCGCAGAGGATTTGCAACTTCTTCTCTGGCATCAAGAATTTCTTTTTCCAGCGGCTCTTGCATCAGTGAGATTTCTTCGTCAAGCATAGCTGCGGCACGTTCGGATATATTTGAGCGTATCTTTTGCACGATTTCTTCATCAGCTCCATACAGAGCGATGGCCAATTTGCTCGATTCAACAGTTCGAAGCGCTTCCTGTAGAGACCTGTCCGCTATTGTCGGAATATCTTCCCACGTTATCATCAATCGTCTGACGGTGGCGGATGTCTCCTCGTTATGTTTGCTAATCTCATTAAGCAATTGGTCTCGTATGTCCTTCTCCAGACCGCTTAGGGTAATAGCCAATTTTCGTAGAGTTTGCTCCGGTTTTTCCGCAAGGGTCTCACCTTCAAAGGTCTTTAGCTCATCGCTAATCATAGAGGCTATTCGCTGCTTGACTCCGGCGCCGAGCATTTCCAGACTGGTCATTTTGCACACGGCCTTTAGTCGAGTTTCTTCGCTCAAGAGCGACAAAACCTCCTGGCTTTTCTTCGTGCTTAACTCCGATAGTATCACTGCGACCGTCTGTGGTTGTTTACCTTCCAAGGCAAGAACTAATTGGTCTGTGCCGGCTGAGCGGATATCTATGAACGGGTCTTTCTTTTCTGTTACTTTTTTGATGTGGGATTGGATTTGTTCAGCTTTGTCTTTGGTAAGTATACTTCCAAGAACTTCATTGAGAAAACTTTTTATACTAAATCCCTGGGTTTGTTTTTTTCGAATTGAGTTATAGAATTCTTGTGCAACTTTTATTTGCTCCTTGGTATCGCGCTGGCCTGAGGCATCGATTCTCGCCAGCTCCATACCGATTTCCTGAATGTCTTCTGGGGGCAGACCCTTTAGTAGTTCGACGGCGGTACCGGTATCCAGGCTCATCAACAGCATCGCAACTTTTTGTTTGCTCATTGAAGCCTCTTATTATTCTGTCTTTTCTTCGAGCCAACTGGAGAACAGTTGTTTGGCCTGTTCAGGATTGCTCTGTAAAACTCTTGCTATCTGTTCACGCAACATCGCTGGCTCAAAGCCCCCAGTAGCAGCTGGGAGAAGACCGGCAGTGCCTTCAACTTCTGGTAGCTGCCCTGCTGTGGCTGTTGCAGTTGTTTTTTTCCTTGCTCCGCTGAATATTCGCAGAACAAGCAGTGCGCAAATTGCCATAATGCCTAAAGATATGTGTCGAGCAATTGCTAAATAACGAGGCCAATTGGATGGTTCTTCTTCAAGCAGCGGTTCAACCGGGCGGTGAAACTTTGCATGAACGACTTTAAGTGAATCTGTTTCTTTAAGACCAAGCGCATTTCTAATGATGTCTTCCACATCGGACAATTCCATTATCATTGAGACCTCACCA
>Ga0111206_142_pt1 | contig 14538 bp, 9 predicted proteins | sample DeeMarSWOR152_54_FD_80376 | JGI IMG/M metagenome (GOLD analysis project Ga0111206, IMG submission 80376) | Coxiella sp. DG_40 | reverse complement strand
TCTTCGCCCATCATAACTTTCAAAAGGGGCAGAACTGTGGCGATGCTGAACGAAAAAAGCATGCCGATAAGCAGGGCGCTGCATGTAATCGTTACCAGTCTGTGCCATTGTGGCCAGACATACCCAAATATTCGACTAAGAATTTTCATTTGACAAGCTTTACCAGTTTACTTCAAGAATGACCAGAGGACAATAGCACACTTGGCGGTTGCGGTCAAGCCCAAAGCCTATTGACGACAAATAGTATTTCTGTTAGTCTGCCGAGTCCTTATGGGAGCAGTTAAATGAAAATCGACCGTTTAGTTCTGGGCGCGTATCAAACCAATTGCTATATCCTGCGCGAAAGCGAGGCAGACAAAGACTGCCTGATTATCGACACAGGACTTGAGGCAGGCGAGCTTGTCGATTTTCTCCGGCGGCATGAATTAAATCCGGCTGCTGTGGTTCTCACTCACGGCCATGCAGACCACATTACGGGCCTAGCGGCATTACGCGATAAATTCCGCAACACAAAAGTCTATATCCATAAACTCGATGCCGAAATGCTCACAAGTGCAAAGGACAATCTGTCGGCTCTGGCAGGCGTGCTGTTCATGTCCGAGCCGGCTGATTTTATTATCAAGCAAGGTGATGTTATCGAGGAGGCTAATATAAATCTGGAGGTTCTTCATACCCCCGGCCATACGCAGGGTGGTATCTGTCTGTATTCAAAAGATGAGGGGTTTGTCTTTAGCGGTGATACACTGTTTGCTGAGGGAGTCGGCCGAACGGATTTGGGCGGCAATATGACACAACTGATAAAAAGCATAAAGGAAAGGCTCTGCATTTTGCCCGATGAGACAGTCGTTTATCCCGGCCACGGCCCGGTGACAACAATAGCGCAGGAAAAAGCAAGCAACCCATACCTGAAATAAGGTTATCGAACACCTGCCAGCCAGTTGGCCGACAACTCTGCTAAGTCGTCAATATCTACATCCCCATCGCCACTGACTTCAGCCCCGCCACATTTGCCACAAATACCTTCAAGCCAGTGGTTGCCCAAAACAGCAAGATCCTCCAGGTCCACATCGCCATCACAATCCATATCACCTGAATATTCACAGAGAACATATTTAATGGCATATTGTTCTCCTATTCCCGAAGGGAACGTATAAGCATTGTAACCACAAATATAAATATTGTTTAAATCATCAATCGCTACGTCTCTCGCAAAGCTCGGAATCAACTGCTGGTATTGATATTGAGCCATCCAAAGAGGTTCGTTACTATCCGAATCATACTTTAATGTGGCGGCTGCGCCCGTGCTGAGGTCGCCGGTAACATATACGTTGTTAGAAATATCTGTAGCTATTGATGCTGCTCTATCATACCCATTCACCTCACTGTTAAGCCTCGCCACCCAAAGCTCATTACCGTTAGGGTCATATTTGACCGTAGCCCAGTCATCTTTCGTCCCAATGCCTTCACTTGAGCCGGTAACATAGATGTTACCATGCCCATCTACAGTTATATCTTCGGGAATATCGAAGTCATTTCCGGGACCATTGTAGCGCGCAACCCAAACCGGTTGATTACTATCCGGCGCATATTTGAGCGTGGCATAATCATATCCGTTACTATGGCTCCTGCTAAAGCCTGTCACATATATATTGTCATTGGGGTCAATGGCCATCGCGCAGGCCTCATCTGGGCCACTGGCCGGCCCATCATATCGGGCGGTCCAAATCGGCTCGTTGCTGTCAGGGCCATATTTGATAGTTAGATAATCATCGCTGGTACCTTGTCCCCTGCTATAACCGGTTACATATATATATCCATTGCTGTCCAAGGCGATAGCTCTACCCTCATCGTAGCTAGGGCCGTCATATACGGCAACCCATGCTTCGTTACCATTCACATCATACTTTATGGTAACAAAATCGAGTTCTGTACCAGCTCCCTCGCTTAGACCCGTAATATAAGCGTTACCTAAACTGTCCACCACAATGTCTACTGCATGATCACCGTAGTTTCCTGTTCCATTGTATCTTGCAACCCATAGTGGTTCATTGCTGTCGGGGCCGTATTTAACTGTTGCGTAGTCACAATCTGTACCATTGCCGTCGCTGCTACCTGTAACATAAATATTCCCAAGACCATCCAAAGTCAAAGCTATAACAGAGTCAGTCTCACTAACTGGTCCGTCGTACCTTGCCACCCACAGGACAATTCCATTCGGGTCATACTTCATCGTCACATAGTCGTCATCCCAGCCGATACCTATACCTCCACCGGCAACATATAAATTACCCCAATTATCAAAGGACATAAATGGCCCGGGAGTCTCTATATTAGCTGATGGACGGGAGTGTTTGAGTACTTGTTCCTCGAATACTTCTTCACCTTGCACAGCTACCTCTGCTGTGGAGAATATGACAACGACCAGTAAGAACAGCCGTACAAATCTGTACCTTTTAGCTAACCTCCTCATCCTTTGCCTTTTGCTAAAAAATGAGCCGAATAGTTTATCCTCTAATTATACTATCTATAAGGGCTACTATCAACCTTTTTTTTAAAGAAAATCAGCGGCAATTCTTTTGAATATTCACGTGTTGAAATATGGTTTGATAAGCTGAGATGAGGTGTGTATATTACTGAAACTGCTAACAGCTAACAAATAAATGGGCTTAAACAAAGCTTTACAATGAAGGATTTTCTATCTCGAGAAGTAAATGTCTGAAAGACCCCCTATATCTTATAAAAATATTCGGCTAATCTTACTAATCCTGTTCTTTTTTTCCGGGGCAAGTGCTCTTATCTATCAAGTGGTTTGGGTGCGTGTGTTTGGCTTAGTATTCGGTGTCACTATCTTTGCGGTAAGCACCGTTCTGGCAGCATTTATGACGGGATTGGCATTGGGGAGCCTTTATTTTGGCAGACTAATCGATAAACGTAAAGATATATTGGCGGTCTTTGCCTGTCTGGAATTGGGCATCGGCCTTTTTGCTTTATTGTTTCCTGTGCTCTTTCAGGGATTGACTTACATTTATGTTTATGCTCATCAACAGCTTGCAACGAGTTTTTACCTGAGCAGCTTAATTCGATTTGCTGTTTCTTTTCTTTTTTTGCTTATTCCTACTACCTTGATGGGCGGCACACTGCCGGTCCTAAGCAAATTCTTTATCAGGACGCTGAAAAAGCTGGGGTGGGACATCGGCCATCTTTACTCTGTGAATAATTTGGGGGCGGTGCTCGGATGTTTCGCAGCCGGCTTTTTTCTAATACAAACGGTCGGAGTCAGAGCAACAATCAGTATTGCTGCAGCTATTAACATCCTGGTGGCTGTAGTCATCTTCATAATGAGAGGACGCTTAACAGTTCCGCAAGCACCAGGTGAAGGTACGGATACAGATGAGGTCAGACCTGCCGAAGGTCGAAAAGTTGCAGAAGAAGGTGACGCGGGAAAATATCCGCGATACGTAGCCAGTTTGGTACTATGGGCCTTTGCGATAGAAGGTTTTTGTGCTTTATCATACGAGGTGATTTGGACGAGGATTCTATTGGGGCTGTCTTCCGACAAGAGCGTTTACTTCTACAGTACTGTTATTATCACCTTTATATTTGGTTTATCTTTGGGCAGCTTCATAGTTGCAAAATTTATTGACCGTAGAAAAAATCTGCTGGGTCTTTTCGGATTTATTGAGATAGCTATTGGGGTATTGGCTGTTTGGCTTCTGCCGATATTTGCACTTTTACCACGACTGCTGGCAGGAACAGCGGCTACTGCATCGTGGTGGTTATCTACAGGTAAGGAATGCTTTGTTTTCTTTCTGGTAATGCTGGTTCCCACTACTCTTATGGGCACGACCTTTGCCATAGTCAGCAAGATATACACGAGAAATTTAAAAAAATTAGGGAATCGAATCGGCAGCATCGGCTGTTTGGATACTGTAGGCTCCATTTTTGGCTCATTTGCTGCCGGCTTTATATTTATCCCTTTTGTTGGCGTGGTGAAGGCCGTCATACTTACAGCCGGTATTAACTTAATTCTCGGTGTGCTGCTTATCGTATTTCATCCATTTACAAGATACAGGGCTAAACTGGTAACCGTCCTTATATTGTTTGCTGTTATAGGCGCTACATATTTTGTAGTTCCTTCCCATAGGCACTTTAGGCAGTGGGAGGCGAAACAGCCGAACGATAAATTGCTCTATTATAGAGATGGAGCCAGCGCCACCGTAGCGGTTCCTCAGCAACCCAACAGGATAAAAGTATTGGCTATTAACGGCGCGGTCACGGCAATGGCTGAATATTATGACCTGCGGGTACACAAAATGCTGGGATACTTACCTTTTCTATTACACAGAAACCCACAAAGTGCCCTTGTAATAGGTTTTGGAATGGGGGTAACCGCACAATCACTTATTCAACCTGCGATAGACGTGGTTGATTGCGTCGAGATTTGTCCTGAGGTAATTGAGGCTGCTGCAGAATGCTTTTCCAGAGAGAATCACGATGTGCTAGAAGATTCTAAACTTAAGGTAATTATAGAAGACGGAAGGAACCATCTTTTTATAACCGACAAAAAATACGGCATAATTACATCAAATGCCGTGCATGTGCGGCACAGCGGCAATCTTTATACCAGGGATTTTTATGAAGTTTGCAAAAGAAAGCTAAAAGATGATGGGATTATGTGTCAATGGCTGCCCACCAATTGGCTGTCCGAAACCGAATACCAAATGCTAATAAACTCTTTTTTAGAGGTTTTTCCTCATACCAGTTTATGGTATATGAATGTCTCCCACGGAATTTTACTCGGCACACCAGGTGAACTTCGGATAGATTTCGAATCACTGAAACAAAGATTTCAGGATGAGAAGACCAATCGGGATTTAGCAGAAGTTGATTTGGATAATCCATTTGCCTTTCTGGCTCAATATGTGAGTAGTGAAGACAGCCTCACTAAATATGCAGGGCAGGTACCACTAAATACAGATGACCGGCCTTATGTGGAATTCAGCAAAGTAGCCGACCGGCGGCCAAACTGGTTCACTGTCCAAAGTATCTTTAAAATGAAGAAAAATATAAGTGATATCTTAATTAATGTTGGCAAAACTGATGAAGAAGCTGCTCAGATAAAGGAACAATTAAATCAGTATGACCTCTCAACAGGACATACTCTGCGGGCCACTCTTTATAGTTTTTATGCGCTGGATACAGAGTCGGTCGATGAGACTTACCGTGCTCTTAGAGTTAACCCCGAAGATAAATATGCAAAATTTACACAGGCTGTACTCCAATCTCGTTTCGTTGACAAAGCCAACAGTTTCAAAGCAGCAGGAAACCTCACCGAAGCCGTTAGACGTTATAAGCAGGCTTTAGAAATTGACCCTCACTGGGCGGAAGTACGTGTCCAACTTGGAGTTGCTTACTACGAAATGGGTATGCACGATGAAGCAATAACAACAATCAAGCGGGCAATAAAGACATCGCCTGATTTTATAGGAGCTTATATCAATTTGGGCACCGCTTATATCAATAACCGAATGTATGACGATGCCATAAGCACTTTGCAAAAAGCGGTCGGAATAGACCCTAACAATACTGCTTCTCATTACAACCTCGGCGTAGCGTATACGCAAAAGGGGATGTTCGATGAGGCTATAAGCGAATTTGAAAAAACTATAACGTTGGTCCCCGACTCTATAGAGGCACGTTCCCAGCTGGCTATGCTCTATGCTCAGAGGGGAAGGTATAAAGAGGCCAAGCTTCAACTAAAGGAGATTTTACAACTCGACCCTGACTTTCAGCCGGCCACTTTTGCTCTGGAAAGGTTACAAGTAGAATAAAAACTATAAGCGTAATTTATAGATTACTAAGAGTTATTGGCCCGTGACTTCAAGCCAATATTGGGCCAGGACCGAGAAGTCTTTAAAATTGATGATGTTGTCAGGCGGAATATGAATATTGTAAACCTGATTCCACTCAGGGTCGCCCGGACTCGTCGCCCATGCAAAACAAAAATTAGCAAGGTCCGTTAAATCAACATCACCATCCGGCTCAAAATCGCCCGGCAGCAAAACAATTCCGGTTTCCAATGTAGCTTGAGTCATTTTAAAAGGAACTATACCTTCGACCGAAACTCCGCTGTTATCCAGTCCGTGGTTGTGGTGCCACAGTTTCCAGATGGTGTTGCCCCAATCTTTTAATTGGCTGAAGAAAGGGTCGTTTTGAACTATATACGCACTGGGTTCCCCGGATGGCGTTGGGCTTGCGAGGGTGTTTGCATCACCGTTTATTTCATCACGCAAGAATTCGATATATTCACGAGAGGTGCCCTGGTAGTACAACGTCGCTGAGATATAGTCGGCACCGGAAAGAATTTGAAGATTTACATCATCATAACCACCGGCATACTCAGCAGCAGTGAAATAATTTGGGTCACTTTGTCCATGCCAAACAGGTTCAGAGATTCTCTCTGCGGCATTGCCTATATCAAATCCCTTCGGAGGAATCCGGTTGTCTTTATATCGACTGGTAGCAAGAACAAAATGGAATGTCTCATCTTCGCCGGTGAGCGCACTGCTTGGGTGCACCTCATAGACTAGTTCATCGATATAAGCCTCGTTGGCAGACAAATCAGGAGAACTTGATGAGTTTGGCAGACCTTTCAATGTCCCAATGGTAAAATCATAAGGATTCACTTCGTAAATTAGCTGGCCGCGTACAAATGCCTTGACATTCACAAACAATCTCCTTCCTTCGGGAAAACCGGATATAAGCTTATGAGGGGTATTGTTTTGAATTCTGAATGATAAATCGCCTGTATAGGTATCATACTGGAGATTTTTAATTGTAGCGGCAAGCCGAAGCTGGTCTTTCGCACGTTCGGAGCCAGCTCTTAGCGCAGCCCCATTAACTTTTGGAGTTTGGCCTGCATTCAGGTCAAGTGTTAAAATCGCCGGTCCTTTATCAAGTATCTGCACATTGCAAGGGTCGTATACGGGACCGGCGGGGTCAAGGGTTGCCAAGATATACGATATCCACGCATTGCCGCCGGTCATATCATGCACAGGGATACCCGAGTTAGGATGCTGATTGCTTTGGTCGGGGCGTAATGGGATATTGTTCTTATTGCAGCCGTAGCCGGTAACATCTCTCATATGGCAATCCTGGCATTTTGCAGCCCAATTTATTCCTCCGCTCAGCTGCTGGAACTCTGGATTTGTAGCCGTGCCACCGGCTTGTGAGTAGGCCGAAAGCATAAATTCCGAGAATGTCCTCTCGACGTGGAAATATCTGGCAGCCGAATACTGTTCAGTGATAAGGTCGGCACCGCCAGACTGGTCGGTAAGTCCTGAAAGCCCCAGATTTGCAAGTGCGGGATTGGATACATCATGACAGGTCCCACAGAAATACTTGGACTTGTGGTGGCGGCTGTAAAGCATCTTGTGTTTTGCCGCTGCATCTGAAAAGCTTGCTCTTTTCTCTGAAGCGGTGCTGACAAAGAACTGCCCGCTGGCGTTTTCCTGGTAGCTTGGGTATTTTGGCACGTCGAACTTGTTATAAAAATTCTCGCCAGAGAATAACTTTATGCCTGCGGACAGGGCACGGTCTTCAATATAAGTGTTTGTGGCTTCTGTCTGAGAAAGTGTTCCGCTGCCGGGACCGGTGTTACCCGCTTCGTCCCAGTAGCCAGCCCAGTCGCTGCCTTCACGTGTTCCATTGTAGGTAGTTTCAAAGAATGGGTCAGACATTGTGTGGCAAAAATCACAATGTAGACCATCGAAATCACTACCTGTCATCGCGGAGGCATTCGGGGGGTCGGAGCGTCCACCGAGCCAACCTTCGGGAAAATGGCATCTTTCGCAAAGGTCTCCTGCATTCGGTGTTCCCAAGGCCCATATTGAATCCTGCAGGGCTACTGCGAAGCAGGCCCAAAATATTGGGTCCCTGGCGGCCTGTGCCATCATTGAACCTTTCCAGTTGAAACCCGGCTCAACCGCCTGGTCATAACCAGCATGACAATTCAAACATCTATTGGGGGCCTCAAGATTGACGCCCTGGGCTGGTTGTGTTCCCGGCATCCTTACAAGGGGGTCATCCTGCACAGCTAAGGACATCCATGCATATACCGAAGAGAGAACCGCCAGAACAAAAATGCCGATTAGAATTAGAAATTTGCTTTTCATTTCTTTGCCTCCTTACCTTTTAGTGTGCTTTGGCAACGTTCTTGTTGCTCGGACACCTTAACGAACCTTGTTCATTTACGTCCTTGCCACATGTGTATTATATAACACCTTAGTTTTTTGTGGCGGAGAACTTGGTAGGAAACGCAGAGATGACTAATCACCACCTTTTCTTTGGGGATAGAATATCTGATTCAGAAAAAAATGTCAAGGAAATTGTTAAATCTTTAGAGAATTTAAAACTCCCGGCAAAGAAAAAATGCTATAAAGAAGCTTGGTTTCGAAGTATGGGCCATATATCAGAAGTTGTTGTTGAAATATTCCGGCTTGCCGTCATCACTATCATAACGCGTCGAGTCCTGTAACTCGGCGTCAATCTTGATTCGCTCAATGCGCTTTGCTTGTTTACTGTCGGTGTCAACAGTAACAAGGATTGCATTCATTTTCACATCGCCCGTTGCTATTTCAAATGGGACGGGCATCCTGGTTCTAAACGCCTTTAAGACATTTTCGGCCCCTCGGCCGAGTACGGAATCATGGGCGCCGGTCATGCCGACATCGGTTATATATGCGGTGCCTTTAGGCAGGATTCTTTCATCAGCGGTTACAACATGGGTATGGGTACCAAAACAGCAGCTTACCCTGCCGTCGAGATAATGGCCCATTGCCACCTTTTCACTTGTGGCTTCGGCGTGGAAGTCAACGATTATGATATCGGCTTGTTGCTGGAGCTGCGGCAGGATTCTATCAACAGAATTATAGGGGCAATCGGCAGGGCTCATAAATAAGCGACCTATCAAAGAGACGACGCCAACCGTTGGTCCCTTATGTGTTTTATAAACTCCAACTCCCCTGCCGGCGGCGAATTCGGATAAATTCGCGGGCCGGGCGATATTGTCAGCTATCTCCAGGGTTTTAACAATGTCTCTCTTGCGGAAAGTATGGTCACCTAATGTAATCAGGTTCACGCCGTAACGCAGTAGTTTGTTGTAGATTTGAGGTGTCAGGCCGGAACCACCCGCAGCATTTTCAGCGTTGGCTATTACACAATCGATATTCAGCTCTTTAACCAACCGCTTTAATTTATCGGCGACAACACGTCTGCCCGGCCGACCAACTATGTCACCAATACAAAAAATGTTTAATCTCATTGTTTAATCTGCTATACGCTACTTCGCATACTCGATGCAGCGAACCTCTCTAAGCAGTGTCACCTGGATTTCACCGGGATAGGCCATTTCACCTTCAATCTTTTTGGCGATATCACGTGCAATTTTCATTGCTGAATCATCGTCGACTTTTTCCGCATCAACAATGACACGGATTTCACGTCCGGCCTGAATTGCGTATGCGTTTTCGACGCCCTTGAAACCGCTGGCGATTTCTTCGAGCTTCTCCAATCGCTTGATATACCTTTCGAGTGTTTCCCTTCTTGTGCCCGGGCGCGAGGCGCTGATTGCATCAGCAGCGGCAACCAGGGGTGTATACGGGTTATCAGCTGGGATATCGCCATGATGTCCGGCAACGGCATTCAGCACAATAGACGATTCATTGAAACGCTTGAGATAATTTGCGCCGATATCAGGATGTTTGCCTTCAATATCGTGGTCAATGGCCTTACCGATATCGTGCAACAGCCCGGCACGTCTTGCTATTGAACCATCCAGGCCAAGCTCATCGGCCATAATCTGAGACAGAAAAGCGACTTCAACGCTGTGGCGAAGCACGTTTTGACCGTAACTTGTTCTAAAGTTCAAAGCACCAAGCAAACTGAGGACTTTATTGCTTAGTCCTCTGATGTTGACCTCAACGGCGGCGTCTTTACCAAGCTGCAAAACTTTTTGGTTGACATCCTTTTTGGTTTGGGCGACAAGTTTTTCGATTTGAGACGGATGAATTCGCCCATCCTGTATGAGCCGTTCCATCGAAAGCCGAGCAACTTCGCGCCTGATAGGATTGAAGCCACTTACAACAATCATTCCAGGGGTGTCATCGACGATGACATCTACGCCGGTGGCTTTTTCGAACGCACGAATATTACGTCCTTCTCTGCCAATAATTCGGCCCTTCATATCGTCGTTCGGAATTTCGACTGTTGAGACAGATACTTCGCAGGTCTGCTCAGCGGCGTAGCGTTGAATGGCGGTGCTAATTATTTCGCGGCTTTTTTCATCGGCCGTGTCGGTGGTTTCCTCGACCTTGCGCTGTATCAAGGCTGACATCTCGTGCTCACATTCGTCTTCAAGGCGCTTTAAGAGCAGATCCTTGGCTTCTTCGACATCCATTGCGGTGATTTTAAGCAGCTGATTCTTTTGCTGTGCCATTAAAACAGAAAGCTGCTTTTCTTTGTGGCCGATGTTTTGCATTCTTCTATCTATCTCTTTTTCCTGCTGTTTCGTTGCCTTTTCCCGCTGCTGGAGAAGCTCGCCCTGCCGGTCAAGGGCATCTTCGCGTTTGCTTAACCTCATCTCAGTCTCGTGCAGTTCAGCACGAATTTGATTGGCCTCGGCAGCGAATTGCTCTTTTTTCCTGATACTTTCGGCAGCAGCATCAATCTGAGCCGACTTAATTATGTTCTCAGCTTCTCTTTTGGCACCTTCGATCTGTCGTTGAAGGTCCTCCTTAAATGTCTTGGCCTTTGCTCTGGTAAGCATCTGGAAAACCATGGCTGCCAAGGCAATACCGAGAAGAAAGGCAATAACAGTAAACGCTACAGCGGGGAGGCCAATTTGCATGATTAACGCATCCATAATCCTTACCCTTCCATTGCAGTTACAATAGATTTACGAAACCATCTGTCAATGGAGATGGCTCTCACTTTGCGATAAGCAGCAAAATGAAAAGCCGGATGAATTGCGGTCTTTCTCGGCGGGAAAGCTACAAAGAAATGGCTGTGAATTACGAAATCCTTTTCGCTGGAGCGTAGAGTCAGCTACCCAAGGCCAAAATCACCTTTAACTGCGGCATTTTTGGCGCAGATAAGTTTCTCTTTATCACCAATTCAACGAACTTCATGCATACTACAAGCATCGTCCTGATGGTAAAAAAAAGTTTGTTCAAACAGATTTCGTTCACTCTAAATTCACTTTTCTTCCATTGCATCAGCAATCCGCATTCATTTCGGACTTTACCAACTACAATGGATTCTAAGATTCTCTCTGTAACTTAACTACCGTTTCAGAAAGGGCTTACAATGCCTTTTCTTCTTTCACATCCCTTTACCAAGCAGCAATGACCTACCAGGACTGTTGCGGGACGTTCCACAATCATCTTCATCATCAGTAAGCTAATCACAATAATACACGGTTTTTCTTGATGGGTCAAGGAAAAAATAATGGAAATTCGTCTATTTTTGGCCGTTAAAATGAGAGTGGAAATCGCCGTGTTGACTTAAGCCGGACTCCCGTTGGGAGCTCTCCTGCTAACCTGCCTGGCCATATGTCATTAATTATTGATTATTTTTTGGGGTTTGCACTACGGGGGTACAAGTTTATACTCTCAACCACTATGTTCGGTAAAGTTCTGTCTTTTTATACGAAGTATTTTGCTGTATGGGTAGTTCTGTTTGGGGTGGTGGCGTATTTTGTACCGAAGCCTTTCATAGCTCTGAAAAGCTATAACGAATGGTTTTTTGCTCTGACGATGTTCGGTATCGGGGCGGTCCTGTCCCATAAAGATTTTAAGCGTATTTTGGAAAAGCCGATTATCGTTCTGATAGGATGTTGTGCGCAGTTTAGTATTATGCCATTGGGGGCATTTTTATTAGCGAAGCTATTTGGGCTGCCGCCTGAAATAGCGGTCGGATTGATACTAACAGGGTCTGCACCGGGAGCAATGGCAAGTAATGTGATGAGTTACATTGCAAAGGCAGATACCGCTTATTCGGTTTCGCTGACGACTGTTTCAACTTTGTTGTGTCCATTATTGACGCCTGGGTTGACTTTTCTACTGGCCGGGTCAGTATTGGCGGTCGATTTCTGGGCAATGGTGCTCAGTGTACTAAAAATGGTGATAGTGCCGTTGCTGGCAGGATTTGGCATAAGGTACCTGCTCAAGGGTGGAATTGATAAGGTGTTAAAAATATTCCCGGCTATATCAGTTACGTTTATAATATTTATCTGCTCTCTGGTGATAGCTCTAAATAAGGATTATCTGGCTGAGGTAACTGGGCCGATTTTAGCAGCAGGTGTGATATTGAATATCTATGGAATGTTAGGCGGTTACGGGGTGGGGTCAGCTTTCCGGATGGCCAACCGAAGAAGACGAACTTTGGCGATTGAGATTGGGATGCAGAACGCCGGCTTGGGGACGGTGTTGGCTCTGAAGCATTTTGGTGAAAAAGCAGCAATACCTGCGGCGATTTTCGTGTTTATCTGTATTATTACAGCGTCTGTAATGGCCGAAGTCTGGCAGAAAAGGATAGTAACAGAATAAATAGTACATCGGGTGTGTGGCTATTGTATTATCGCGGCAAAAACACTATAATCACTTATCGTTTCGGTTTTTTGAGTGAGAGATTTTTCGTATTTTTTTAGGAGCCGGTATGTCAGGGCATTCACACTGGGCGGGAATAAGATATAAAAAGGCGGCCATCGACGCAAAACGCGGCAAGATATGGAGCAAACTGGCTCGAACTTTAATAGTCGCAGCCAAGACCGGTGGCGGGGACCCCGCCCAGAACCTGTCCCTTCGATATGCCATCGATAAGGCCAAGGCAGCAAATATGCCGAAAGATACGATTAAAAAAGCAATCAAAAAAGGGACAGGCGAAGTGGGGGCAGTCAATTTTGAAGAAGTCCTCTACGAGGGTTATGGGCCTGGCGGAGTGGCTATAATGGTCGAGGCGCTGACGGACAACCGCAACCGAACCGGCGCTGAAATTAAAAGACTGTTTGAAAGACACGGTAGCTCCTTAGGAACAAGCGGCTGTGTCAACTGGATGTTCAACAAAAAGGGGCTTATTACGGTAAGTACCGACAAGGTCGGTGAAGATGAATTACTGGAAATCGCTCTTGGGGCAGGTGCTGATGATATGGAAAATACCGGTGAAGTCTACGAGATTACTTGTGACCCGGCAGCTTATGAGAGGCTAAAAGAAAGCCTGAAAGAAAAAGAAATACCTACGCAGGTAGCCGAAATTTCAATGGTTCCGCAGAATACCGTCCCGGTCAACGACGAGGGAACAGCTAAAAAAATAATTTCTATGATGGATGCTTTCGAGGACCACGACGATGTTCAAAACACGTACGCCAATTTTGACATACCTGATGAGATAATAAGCGGTATTAGTACATAGCCGGTGGTGTATAGGGCTATGGGTTTGTTTTTTCGGAGAGGTATTTGATTCGCTGTTTCGCGAAATCGTACTTTTCTTCGCCAAGTCTGCTGAACATCTCCCAGTCTGGGTACATCAACCGAAATTGGACACGAAAGCTGTCTTCGATGTCAATTGCCTTTTGGTACTGCTCGAGAGCGATATTTTTTTTGTCCAGTTGCTCGGCTGTCTCGGCCAACTTCACTCGCAGGCGACCAGAGCCGGGGTAAAGCTGAACCGCATGATTTGCACTATCAAAAGCTTTGTTTAGCCAATCAGTTTTTTCCTGCGGGGTCGAGGTTTCTGCAATCAAGGTATATACGTTAGCCAGTCGCTCGAAATTTTTGAAATCATTTTGGTTTCGGTCGATTGCACCGAGCAGGCACTTCTCCGAGTACAGCAGTAAATCTGCATATTTCGAACCGGCTAAGAATCTTTGCAGATACAGTCGCCCGTTCAATGACAATGCGGCAGGGCTTAAACAATCATCTTGAGCCGCAGCATCCAAAAGACTGTGAGCTTGCCGAAAATCGCCATATAGGCTTGCCTGGTTGGCCTGCCGGATTTTTGCGGTGCTTTTGGCTACCGGAATTAAAACATAATTAAGATAGGCCCAGGTTATTATCAGGCCCAGCGCTAAAATTATCAGCTTTGTGAAAAGTGCAGGCTTGAAAACAAACTGTCCTCGATGCTTGTATTCTGAATCCATTGCAACTAAGGCAGCCAATATCACCCAAAAAGTTATTAAAACACCCGGTTCAAAAATAGCAAAGTCTATCAAATTATGTAAAGTCACCCCTATACAGGCACAAAAAAGAGCTGCGATTATATTCGTATTTGGTGCCCTGCCTGATATTCCACCTGCCGTCAAAAGCCAAAAACCAACGACAAATGCAGCCACCGGTGCAATAAATAATGCGAATACCACATAAATCATCACATCAACATCCTCGCCGGCAGCAACAGGCATAATTACGGGCCGGATGAGCAGCAGGGCGGCTGATATGATGATTATCAGAACCACCGCCAATTTTTTAAAAGTCGGCCCAGCCT
>Ga0111206_141_pt1 | contig 14650 bp, 12 predicted proteins | sample DeeMarSWOR152_54_FD_80376 | JGI IMG/M metagenome (GOLD analysis project Ga0111206, IMG submission 80376) | Coxiella sp. DG_40 | reverse complement strand
CAGGTGGCACAGTTTGGGCCTTAAGCAGGACCCCTCAGCTCCACTAGGGGCAGGCGGCTCTATTGTGGCGTGGGGAAGCAACGGTTACGGCCAGTGCAATGTCCCTTCGCCCAATACGGGTTTTGCAGCCATCGCAGCGGGTGGGTATCACAGTTTGGGCCTTAAACAGGATGGCTCGATTGTGGCGTGGGGAGACAACCATTACGGACAGTGCAACGTCCCTTCGCCGAATACCGGTTTTATCGCCATCACCGCTGGTGTGGAGCATAATCTTGCTATATCGAGTGAAAATAAGGAACCTGCTGCGTGCATCGTCGGTGGGGACCAAATTGCCGAAGTGGATAGTAATTGTGAAGCTCGGGTTGTGCTGGATGGAAGTTGTTCGAGCGATGAGGATTCTACGCCGGGGACGAACGATGATATAAATGATTTCGACTGGTATGAAATAATCGACCCCTGCGACCCAAATACTGATATATACCTCGGAAGCGGTGAGGTTATAGAATGCAATCTGCCATTAGGTGAGCATATTATTTTATTAGAAGTAACCGATACGGCAGGTGCATCCGACAGCAATGGAATTACAGTTACTGTCGGGGACGTTACACCGCCGGAATTTAGTTTGTCGGTTGAGCCGAGTGTTCTTTGGCCGGTGAATCATAAGATGGTTGAGATTGTCCCGACTTTTACGGTTAGCGATAATTGCGATGAGTCGCCGGAGGTAACGTTAGTGAGCATTACAGTGAACGAGGGTGATGATGGCATAGGTGATGGGCATACTGATGATGATATTCAGATAGACGAAGGCAACATTTACCTCAGGGCAGAGCGCAGCGGGACAGGTGTCGGCCCTTCGACTCCGCTCAGGGCAGGCAGGATTTACACTATTACCTATCAGGCGGTGGATAATTCTAATAATGTCGCTGCTGATAGCGCAACGGTTACCGTTCCACACGACAGGAGAAACTAAAGAAACTTGGAACAGCGGGGCTATTGGAAGAGTCTCAATTTTTATACTATTTTCGTATTTTCACTTAGAAGGCTTCGGGCAGAATTTTCCGCGTCGCATCTCGAAGATAGCTTGATACCTGCCTTTCAGAGTTCATACTAAGAACTTTTCTGGCCAGGCTGTTACAATCTTCTATTGTAACCGAGCGGATAATTTGTTTTATCTCCGGTATCATCGGCGGCGCAAGTGAAAGCGTCCGTATCCCCATTCCCAGAAGCAGCATAATATATTCAGGCTCGGAAGCCATCTCGCCGCAGATGCTCAGCTCTATTTGCGATTTGTATGCATCCTGAGCGACCGTTCGGATAAGCCGCAGCACAGCAGGGTCTGCCGCTGAATACATCGTGGAGACTAATTCGTTACCTCTGTCAACAGCCAGGGTGTATTGAATGAGGTCGTTCGTTCCGATACTGAAAAAATCGGCATCCCTTGCAAGCGTATAGGCCGTCAAAGCTGCAGACGGTGTTTCAATCATAATGCCTATCTTAATATCTCTGTTGTATGGTATGGATTCTTCATCAAGGTCTTCCATAACATCGCGTAGAATCATCTTGGTCTGCATCGATTCCTGAATATTTGTAATCAGCGGAAACATTATCTTAACCTCGCCGAGAACCGACGCCCGTAAGATTGCGTGCAATTGCGTCTTGAACATCATCAGGTTCTGCAGGCAGAATCTGATGGACCGAAGGCCCAAAAAAGGGTTCGGCTCAGGGGCAAACCGCTTACTTTGAGTGTATTTGTCCGCTCCAAGGTCCACTGTCCTTATTATCACGGGCCGATGCTTAAAAACACTTATGGTCTCTGCATAAGCTTGATAATGTTCTTCTTCCGTAGGGTCGCTCGGCCTGTTTAGATATAAAAATTCGGTGCGGTATAATCCTATGCCTTCGCCGCCTCTTTCCAGAACCTGCTCTGCCTCATCGGGAAACTCAATGTTGCCTAACAATGTTATCTGCACACCATCTCGGGTTATAGCTGGCTTTTCCTTTATTGCGTCAAGTCTTTGCTCAAGCTCTACAAATTCACTGGAATATTTTTCGTATTGCCGGATTGTCTCGTTATCCGGATTTACAATGGCGATGCCTCGATTTCCGTCAATGATGACGGTATCCCCTCCGCTTACACTTTCAGTAAAGTCTTCTAAGGCCAATACCGCCGGGATACCAAGTGACCTTGCAACAATAGCTGCGTGGCTTGTTCTGCCGCCGGCGTCTGCGGCAATACCCTTTACAAAAGTTTTGTTAAAACCGGCGGTCTGGGTGGGACTTAACTCTCGGGCGACGATTGCAACTTCTTCGGTCAGATGCTCAACGTCCTCACGTTTTCTGCCGAGAAGCTGTCTGAGCAGCCGCCTTTCAATATCGTAAATATCTGCCGCTCGTTCGCTAATATAGGGGTCTTTTACCTTGGTGAAATGTGATGCAATCTCTCGCATCGTAGTAGATACAGCATATTCGGCTGTTATCGATTCTGATTGGATAAAATCCGTAACCTTCCTCCGCAGACTTCTATCACGCAAGAAACGTAAATGAACGGCAAAGATATCTTTTATTTTACGCTGTTCGATTGTATCTTGTTCTTTTTCCAGCTTGATTAACTCGTTGGCGGCGTCCCTGAAGGCATTTCTTGCACGTTGAATCTCTATCATCCGTTGGGAAGGTTTTATTGAACGCCGAGGAATTCGGTAATCTTCGGCATCAATAACCAAGGATTTGGCAATGGCAATACCGGGCGAGACAGCTATTCCTTTTTTTATCTCCATTGCGTTCTACTGCCAAAATTTAGTGTTTTTTCTCCTCACTCGGTGTAGGCTCATCAAAATGCTTTGTTTCAACAAGCTCCTGGAGAGCTTTGAGGGCCTCCTGGGCGTCCGCGCCTTCGGCTTTAATTTTTAGTTTGGTCCCGTGAGTAGCGGCGAGCATACTCATCTGCATAATACTCTTGCCGTCAACAATATTTTCCTTATTGCTGACGGTAATATCGCACTGGAACCGATTAGCAATATCGACAAATTGCATCGCAGGGCGCATATGGAGTCCATCTGCATTTTTTATCTCGACTTCTGTTTCGCAGAGCGACTTTTCCAATGTATTTTCTTCTGCCTGCATTTCAGGCCCAGGACCCTCATTTATAAATTTATATTATTATAAAGACGGATTTTCATCAGTTTCCCTAAGCAGGTCCTCAATCTCCTCGGTCGTTTCCGATTGTCTGAGAAACTTACGGAACTTATCCTGCTGTAAATGCTTAAAAACAATTTCCATTGCTTGTAAATGTTTGTCAGGATTGTCAACAGGGCTAATTAATAATATCACCGAGTAAACCGGCTGTTTGTCCAGCGAGGAGAAATCGATGCCGGCGCTGCTTTGCCCTACCGTAGCAACCACATCTTTTACTGATTGATGTTTCACATGAGGCACCGCGATGCCTTTGCCCATTCCCGTGCTTGCTTCTTTTTCTCTTTTTATGACAGCCTTGGTAATTTCTTCGCGGTTGCCCTTACCGAGTCGTCCTGCTTTATCGAGTGCCGAGACGAGCTCCGCTATTACACCATTGCGGTCTTTGGAATTCAACTTCGGGATTATTGCCTCAAAACAGACAAAATCCGAAAATTTCATCTTAACTCCTTTTATATATATTGGCTGAACCGACTGGTCAAATCAAAATCACGAAACACCAATCATAAATTCACAGCTCGTGAGTATCTTGCTATCCTTGCGCTCTTACACTCTATTCCTCACCGCCTGCATGTTTATTGTCGCGCTCCTTGCCTTTTTTCTTCATAAGCTGTCTTTGGAGTTTATGGACAGCTACATCAATACATTTATACGTATTATCACCGCTTTCTTTGACGATGAAAATTTTACTATGTTCAGCCCTTGCAATTATCTCCACGCTGGTATTACCATTTGGCTCACCGTCGATAATTACCTCAACCTGATTGATGCTATTGTAATACTTGGGCAGCTTGGAGGTTTTTTTCTCTGCATACCTTCTGACGGCTTCCGTTATGTCGATATGTTTGCCGGTAATAGTAAAAAGCAAAATCGTTCTCCTTAACTATTTTTACAATAAAGTTTTCATTTTTACTTTACTCTTTGCTTTGCGAATTGGCTTTCGGTGAAGTAGCAATTCGCATCCTGCTGGGTGATATAACTCCTGCACTGATTGTAAATCTTAATGCCTCTTCTATTGTCATGTCTAACTCTACGGTTTGTTCTTTTGGAACCATTATTACAAAGCCGGTAAATGGTGTTGGCGAGGTTGGTATAAGAATGGTAAGAAATTCTTTTTCGATGTTGTCTTCCATTTTTTTGATTCCGGAACCGGTAACGAAACCCAGCGACAATATGCCTTTTCGTGGATACTCAACCGCAACGACCCTTGAGAACATCTTCTTTTTTTCTTCCTGTGTAAGCAGGAAATCTGTAACCTGTTTAACATAGGGGTAAACTTGCTTTAGAAAAGGGGTGTTCATTATGAATTTTTCGACCATTCGCCAGAGGGTTTTGCCTACTACGCTGGCTAATAGTGCTCCCACTATGAAAACCGCAATCAGCGCTATAAGAAAGCCGGCTATGGATAAAGCTCCATCTATCCAGAATCTGTCCAGCTCACCCTCGGCGCCGCCGGCAAGTATTATCAAGTACTCCAGGGCGTGTTTTATATGAACTCCGATTTTTTCGTGGATAAACTTGTACCCCCAGATGAATATCCAGATTGTTACGATGGTCGGCAAAAGTACCGCCAAACCGCGTAAAAAGTAGTTTCTGAAGCGTATCGTAATCGACATATCCTTAACAACAATCCTTTGTTGTTATCAATTTACTAATTTCGGATTAACCTCGGTACTCCGAGGCCGGGCATAAAAACATATTTTACCCGTAGTATAATAGATTAATTTATGGGCGTCTTTGAGTCAATAAAAAAGTCCTTCGTGGTTTTTCCCGGTAAATGTGCACCAATCAGATGTATCGCCGCACCCGGCAAAGATGCGAGCATCCATACAATTCGCTGGCATAGCGCTAGAGCTAACGCAGGCTCAGGCTCGATACCGGCAAAGTGAATAAACAGATATGCAAGCAGGCCTTCCACAACCACTGCTCCGCCAATACTCACGGGCACCGCCCCTAAAACCCATGTCAGCGTGAAAAAAACATAGTAATACTTAATACTGGCCTCAATTCCGAGGTTTACTCCAAGAAACCAGAAACCCGTGATCGTCATAATCTGCAAGAAAACCGTCAGCCCAAATGCCACAGAGATTATCAGTGGTCTGCTGCAGTAAATGACAATTGCATCTTTGAGCCTGTTAACCAGTCTGATGCTGTGCATATATATAAAAGACAGGATATTTGTCAGTATTACTCTGCCACGCTTATGCAGAAGCAGCCCGCAAATAGCTGTTGCAGCAACTATTGTGCCCCAGAACAAAAACCACTTGTATTCAGCAATAGAGCTTGAAGGGCCATCTTGCTTGGGGGAAAATATTATCGCCCCCCGGCCTCGCAGGAAAAGCATATAAAAAAAAGCAGCGATTATCAGGGTGCTTAATAAGCCAATTGCTCTATCCACAAATACACTCAAAGCTGCCTGGAACCTTTTATCGGTGTGCTTGGTAACATACCAGGCTCTAATCAAATCCCCACCTACAGAGCTTGGCATAAAATTATTGTAAAAAAGCCCCAGAAAATGCAACCTAACCGCTGCCCAAAACGCTATGAAGATAGACTGGGTTCTAAGCAGAAGCCACCAGCGAAAACCCACTATTATCTGGCCTATAACGAAAATAACGAGGGCAACTACAAAAACAAGCAGATTCATTTGAACAAACACCCTCGTTAGATTCTCCCATCTTTGCCCTTTGGATAACCATAATATCCCCCAGATAATTCCGCATACCACAACCGCAATGCGCAAAAATAAGAATATATGTTTACTTTTCTTACCCATTGTTTCAGCCATTAGGGTAGTCTGCCTTAAAAAACCTTGTTTTTGCGGATAATAACGTGTAAAACATTTTATAGCAAGGCATTTACAGTAACAATTTAGGAGAACCAAGAAATGGCTGCAGAACAAGATATCGAAAAAACCAAGGAATTTTCACCGAAATTCGATGAAAATGGTTTTATACCGGCAATAGCCCAGGATGTAAAAACAGGCGAGATTTTGATGGTAGCTTTTATGAATCGGCAGGCGCTTGATTTGACGGTTCAAACCGGCTATGCCACATACTTTAGCAGGGCACGCCGGAAGCTATGGAAGAAAGGCGAAGAAAGCGGCCACCTACAGAAAGTAGAGCAAATACTTGTTGATTGTGACCAGGACTGCCTGGTTCTAAAAGTAATCGTTGATGCCGGACAATGTCACGCAGGTTACCAATCCTGCTTTTACCGTGCGTTGAAGAAGGGCACCGATAAGGAGCTCGAATTTATCGCAGAAAAAGTCTATAACCCCGAAGAAACTTACGAAAGATAAGGGCAAACTAAAAGCACTTGATGGGCATATCCATCTTATATAAAAGAACTTATCGAATTTGTGTGTGGATGTTCCATCAATTTCTCATATTTGGTAAACTTCTGAAAAAAACCTTTATTATTCGATAATTTTCTTGACTTTATCCCAACAGCTTGGTAAATTTACAGCCCGGATAATGATAGCTTAAGTAGCGAGGAGTGATGGAATGTCTTCGCAATTATTTGGTTTTTTTCCCTTTGGGGAGAGAAAAACTATCGTTCGGAAATTTCTTGGTTGGGCAAAGCCGGTTCATTTCTGGATATATTTCCAGTGATTCTTCAGGCAGTCAGATTTTGTGCGCTGATTGCGCACATAAATTGAAAAATAAATAGTGAAAGGATTACTTGCGGCTCATCGCCGCAGGATAAATTATAACGGATAAGCATTTTTGCTTAGGTTTGTAAGGGACAATTTTTTGGAGAATGAATTATGAAGAAGTTAATTTTAGTAAGTTTTTGTGTGCTGCTTGCTGCTGGTACGACAGTGTTCGGGGACAGCTACAGTGTATCCGGGCACGTTTACTACACTGGCTCAGGACTTCCGGTGAGCAATGCAACTGTAACGCTAACGACGTGGTGGCCGGCGTCGCAAGGAGGCGGTTCTTCAACCACCAATACTAATACCGATGCTAACGGCTTTTATTCCACAGGCTGGACACTCTGGAGTGCTGTTGACTGTAATAACAACTTAACGGCTTCTAAAAGTGTCGCCGGAATCCTTTACAAAGGTGGCGTTACCTGGAAAGCCGGGTCCAGCACAGAGACCAAAAATATCTATATATCTTCCACTGCTCAAGTTGACCCTCGTATAGGATGTGGGACCGGGCCCGAAAACTTTGTACATCCCGGCCTTCAGACCGCTAATCTTGCATTCGCTTATGACGATACAGACAGCGGCTCGATAGAAGTTTCCGGCTTTACTGCTCAACTGGCATTCGACCCCACCAAAATGCTTTGCGCCACTGTGCAGCCAAGTCCAGAATTCTCAGATAGTTTTAGTTTTGTCCCCGGTTCTGGTAAAGTTACTGTCACGGCAAATGCTACGGGAGGTTTGCCTGTAGCATTAGGTGATATTGATAACCCAACACCTTTATTCAGTGTTGAATGGGATGTTCAGAGTTTTGAGACAGCATCTGCTGCTTCCGTTGTGTTTAGCGATGTAAATAGCGAATTTTCGATCTCAGGAGAGCCAAACAATCCTGTCCTAAATCGCACCGATTACCTGCTTGGCGAGCCATCATACTCACCGTCTGTTAACCTTGAAACAGAAGAAGATTGGCAAAATGCCCTGTTAGATGGTTTTGTTCGGCCTATGGACCCATGTAGTTGGAACAACTATATGTACACCTGGCAGAATTACCTCGAGGAAGGCAACGACTATCCTGTGGTTGACTTTAACATGCCAGAGCTGTATGTCTATGAAGGCAACGGCACAGGTGGCTTAGAGCCGAATGATGCTGGACTTGTAATGTACTGGGGAAGTAACTCCCTGCCGGATGGCAACTATGCAAGTGCCTGGAATTACAAGTTTGATGCCGACCCTGACCTGCGCAATTGCACGATAACGGTAACGGTAACGGCACCACAATTCAGTCTAACTGGGATGGTCAATGCAGTTTCGTTCGCAATCAATGATATAGCGGGGCGCAGGCGTTCGTGGTGGTGGAGTGTTGGCAATCCGCCCAATCCGATTCAATGGAATACTCCCACTACGGTTACCATTAATACCGCACAGACCGGTGTTGGTGCAACCACTCCGAGAGCCAGCGGCTATGCGAACACTCCTGGATTTAACCTGGCACAGTCGATGAGTTTTGACGTTGACGAGAATTTCCAGTGGATTTTTGGGACAATGACTATCCCGCCGCCAGGAAACCCGGCGTTTGCAGGGATGTGGAACTACTGGCACAATTTATTGGTCACCAAGACGACACCGCCTGTTACTGTAACGTCGAAGTTTTATGTAAAATGGAGCCAGCGACCAGTTCCCATTGATGCTAATGACGACCCAGTTATATTCCTTGGCTGGGATGAGAGGTCGGATTACAATAAACCGCCATGGCCCATACTGGCAGATGATTGGAAGTGTACCGACGACCGTCCCGTAACGGACATCCACTGGTGGGGTTCGTTCATCGGCTGGAATCAGCCTCATCCACCGCCGATAGTCCCCAAGGCATTCCACCTCGGCATCTGGACGGATGTGCCGGACCCGAATCCCGGCGACCCGTTGGTATACAGCCATCCAAATCACATGGTTTGGGAGAACTATTGCGATAACTGGGTGTGGAACTTCGCAGGTTATGACTGGGACCCGCACTATGGAGACCCAGACCCCTGTGGGCATAATGAATACACCGAGACCTGCTTCCAGTTCAACCAGCTCCTATCTCAGGATGAATGGTTCTATCAGGAGCCTAACGACGTGAATGACCCGAACGCGAGAATATACTGGTTGAGCGTTGCTCCGATTTACAACCCCGCCGACTACACTGACCCGAACTTTTACCCCTGGGGCTGGAAGACGCGGGAGCACTTCTTTCAGGACGATGCAGTGCGGATAACAGATGCGACTATATGGCCGCCAAAAGTTTGTACTTACTGGACAGGTGGCAATCCAATCTACTGGCCCGACCCCTGTGACACCTGGGACCTGGCCTTTGAGTTAACAACCAATAAGCCGGCCTATGCTGATGATCCAGTTCCCGGAGACTTGAACGCCGACAAGATTGTTAACTTGTTTGACCTGGCCATCTTGGCCAGGAATTGGCTTGTATCGTCTCCATAGTATAGTCGCGGATAGTTTGAATATTGCAGTAATTGGAAAGGGCCCTGCAGGTTTGCACCATAGGTGTAACTGCAGGGCCTTTTGTATTGGCTGTTTGACTCCAATAATGCTGAAAAGTGTTTTTGAAGTCCTCTGTTTGGTCATTTTGAATCCGAACATACCAGCTATTTGTGTGTGATTAGTGCCAACTTGTGCATCTTTTTCGTAACTCAAGAGAAACCGCATCAAAAGTCGATATAAATACTTGTAAACCTGCTGTTTGCGATGTAAAATTAACTACCGGATTCTGTAATAGGAATGTGCAGTTGACAAGTATTATCGAAAAACGGCAATCGTTGCACAGGCGCCTAGCAAACCAACAAGAGCAATATGATGACTTGAATTCCCAGCTTACGCGGCTTCAGGCACTTGCCAATGTTGGTACTGCTACACATATGGTAGCACACGAAATCAATAATTTGCTAACGCCCTTGTCGAGTTTCGCAACTCTTGCGCTAAGGAACCCGGACGATAAATCTTTGACCGAAAAGGCTCTTGAAAAAACAATCCAGAGTTGTGAGCGAGCTTCAAGGATTATGGAGAGTATGCTCGCTGTGGCAAATGGCGAGACGCAGGAGAAGGAAAACGCCCAATTAGTTACTTTGGTTGAGGATATTTTTACCTGTCTGTGCCGGGATTTTTCTAAGGACGGGATAACCGTGGAAATCCGAATTCCGGAAGGTTTGACGGTCTGGGCCATCCCTGTTCAGATTCAGCAGGTTTTGATGAATTTGATTCTTAACGCCCGCGACGCAATGCTGCCACGTGGGGGAGTTTTAACCATAAAAGCTTGTGATACTGCCGATGCGATTCAAATAGAAGTGGCCGATACCGGCTGTGGAATTAAAGAAGACGATTTAAAAAGGATTTTCGAGCCCTTTTTTACTACGAAAGCAGATAAAAAATCACCATCGCAGCATTCAGGTTCAGGACTTGGCCTTGTCTTTGTCAAAAAAATAATTGATGAGCATGGAGGCCGTATATCAGTCCAATCTAAACCATCTCAGGGAAGCAAATTTAAGATAACCCTGCCAAAGTTCCAGCAAGGTAGTAAATAGCAGTGGCTCAAGTCTACCAAAATCTTGGCCATATCGTCTTGATGTTCCTGTTGCTTATTGGTTCTGCTTTCTTCTCAGGTGCAGAAACCGCTTTTTTTAATCTCTCACACAGGCAAATCAACCTGTTTCAAAAATCAAAACATAAACTGCAAAACCTGGTTGCGAAATTGTTAAAGAAACCAGGCCGGTTGCTCAGTTGCTTCTTGTTTGGAAATATGACAGTTAATGTTCTGTTTTTTGCCGTTGCCAGTGTTCTTGCAGTCGCAGTCAAACATCATGCCGGCGCAGGTGCTGCGGCTATAACTGCCTTTCTGGCCTTCTGTTGTCTTGTGTTATTTGGCGAAATCCTGCCAAAATCCCTGTCTTATGCAAATTCAAAAGCTCTCAGCGTAGCTGCCGCTCTGCCGGTCTTTTTATGCCTTCAAGTCTTTACACCAATACTATTTGTATTACGGTTTCTAATAATAGAACCAGTTCTGCGCCTTTGCCTGGGGTCGCAAAAGCTGGCCAGGCCGGCAATAACTACAAGCGAGTTCAGATTGCTCATCGAACAAGTACGAAAACGCGGGCTAATCACCTCCGCTGAAAATAAACTTCTCACCGAAACTATCGAGCTTGGTTTTCTCAAGGTTCGCGATTGTCTTCAACCGCGAGTGGATATGGCTGTCTGTGCGGTTACGGAGTCACCGGAAAGCGCCCGCGAAACGATGTTGAGAAATCACCTGACAAAAATACCGGTATATGTCGGAAAAATAGACAATATAGTCGGCCTGGTATACCTGCGACAGCTTCTTCTTAAACCAGATGTATCCCTCGATAAGCTTGTTCAGCCTGTTCACTTTGTCCCTGAGCAAAAGACAATCGAATCCCTGCTGGAATTTTTCCGCAGGACTCATACAGATACAGCAATAGTAGTGGATGAGTACGGCGGCATTGCAGGTTCAATTCGACTCGAGGATATTGCCGAGGAATTGCTCGGCCCAATCGAAATTACAGACAGGCTTGAGCCTATAGAAAAGATAGGGCCTTTTAAATATCGGTTGGCGGGCAATTTGCCAATTCATGACTGGGCTTGGGCCTTTGGTATCAATGTGCCGGAAACACGTCTATCTACAATCGGCGGTATGGTAACCGCTGCTTTAGGCAGGATACCCAAAGCTGGTGATGTTACCCGGCTGAGGAATTTAAAGCTCACTGTCGAACAGGTGCAGAAGCACCGGGTTAGAACCTTAATATTAACTTTTGAGCCGACCGCTAACGATGCTAAATAATGTAATTTTTATATTTGTGGTTATTTTTTCTGTGATTCTTGCCGGGCTTTTCGCTGGTGCCGAAACGGGTATATATCGGCTCAGCAAGCTTCGCTTAAGACTCGGTATTGAAAGGAAACGATGGTCATTTGTTATCCTCGGTAAGAGTTTACGTGACAGCTCCGCATTACTTCTTTCAATGTTGATAGGTACAAATCTTGCACATTATCTCATTACGAGTATCGTAACTTTATTATTGTTGAGGCAGATGCTGGTTGAACATACCGCTGAATTATTAGCAACTGTTTTAACCGCACCGGTGCTTTTTGTTTTCTCCGAGGTAATCCCTAAAAATATCTTTTTTTATCGTGCTGACTCTCTGATGCCGTTTTTTGCTCCTTTTTTATTTATATCTCACAGACTTTTTAGCTGGTCAGGGATAGTACCGCTTCTCAAAAGTCTTTCCGGGCTTTTTGCTAAATTGGCCGGCTTGCCTGTCCCCTCCAAAGAAACTATAACCACTGTGCCGCAGTCTCACATCAAGGCAATTATCCAGGACACAAGTGAAGAAGCTTTCCTCAGCCCTGTGCAAACCGATATTATGAATCGCCTGGCAAGTATCTCACATCTTGGTATAAAGTCCGTGATGACACCTATCAGCAAAGTTCAGATGGTCGAGCAAAACTCCGACCGGTCGGTTCTACTTGACAAATTTAAAAAAACAAGTTTTACCCGCTTGTTGGTTTATGAACATAGGCCCGCAAATATACTTGGCTTTATAAACGTCTATGAAGCCTTAACCTCGCCTGAGGAGTTCAATGATTTACGTAATTTCATAAGGCCAATCCAAAGGATACCTTCTAACACTGTTGTAACAGATGCGATAAATCTTATGCAGACTGAGAATCAAAAAATCGCTTTGGTTACCAGAAGCGGTCATGCCCATCAAGAAAGGCCTATCGGCATCGTAACAATGAAAGATTTGGTTGAAGAACTGCTTGGCGAGTTAGCTGAATGGTAACGGCCAAATATGAATCAGATATTGGATAATAAGACTTTATCAAAAATCACCGATATCCTGGCAGTGGTGGTGCTGATATTTCTTTCACTTATAATTTTTGCGAACAGTATGACCAAATCCCTCGGTCACGATGAACAAATGTACTGCACCGCAGGAGCACTGCTGGCACAGGGAAAAATGATTTACAGGGATTTTTCATACGTGGCTCAGATGCCATATCACCCATTACTTTGTGCCGCTTTATTTAAGGCTTTGAACACAACATATTTTCTGCTTGTAGGTCGAATCCTTTCTGTCTTTTGTGATATCCTTGTGCTGGTTTGCATTGTCGGCATATATCGGTACATCTTCGCCTCTTTTCCGTTTTCAGGAGTGCTTCTGGGTTTGGCAGCAGCTTTGCTGTATGTGTTCAATCCTTTAGTCGACTACGCCAACGGCTTCGCCTGGAATCATGACGTGATAATCCTATGTGTGTTGCTTTCCTTCTGGCTGTTTGTAGCTATTGATTTTAACCAGAAGTCAAAATACCTCAAAATAGTCATCATTGCTGGATTGCTGACATTAGCGACCTGTATGCGTGTGACTACAGCCCTTGTGCAATTACTATTTTTCATAATATTGCTGTCCCAGCCTGCCAAATCAGTAAAAGAAAGGTTTAAGATTATATTGCCCTTTTTGATTGCCACGGCCGTTGTGTTACTTTGGCCTATTTGGACGATGATTTTGGCCCCGCATGCATTTTTTCTAAATTTGTTCTGGATACCCAAACTCAACAGCCAGTGGCTCCATCAGATTGGTATGGTTCATAACAAACTTGATTTAATACTAACTTCTCTTACAATGCCCGGCTACTTCGTAATTATCCTGATAGCAGTTTACCTTTGCTTTGCCATTGTGGTCCAGCGTCGAAGATTAACAATACCAGAGTCCGGAAAGCTTTTACTTGCTCTTTTTCTGCCGGTAATATTTTTTATAATCGCTCTGATTCCCCCAACAATGTGGAGACAGTACCTTGCGATGCCGGTTCCTTTTCTGCTAACCGGCGCAGCTTTGCCGCTTCTATATTTGAGAAAGCTAACCGATAAGACTTACCTTAATAGTTATTTTAAGACAGCCTACGTTCTGATAACTGCCTGTGTGTTTGTATCAGTTGTCTCATATCCTTTTGTATTGTACAGAGTTCCCAAGCTTTTTGAGCCGAAAAGCTGGGTTCCCGTTAGGCTGCACAGAGTTTCAGAAGATATTGCCAAAAAAACAAAAGACCCAAAGCTGATACTTACACTGGCCCCCCTTTATGCTCTTGAAGGAAACTGTGATATCTATATGCAGCTTTCAGCTGGTCCGTTTGTTTACAGAGTTGCAGACCGCCTGTCCCCGTGGAACCTCGAAATTACCAACACTGTCGGGCCACGGACACTTGGGAAACTAATTGAAAAATCGCCACCTTCTGCGGTAATACTTGGTGTAGAACAAAGATTTCTCGAAGCTTCGCTTTTTCAAACAGCTAAACTTAACCCGGACCAGTGGCAGGCAGAAGTCTATAGTAACGGTGCTATACTGTACTTCAGGCGTTAATCCTGTAATTTTTGACATCTCGCAGCGTTTCCTATAATTGCTTGGTCCTGGGAAGCAACACCATATACCACTGTTTAGCTGTATTTTTTCTTTGATATTCAGCGGCAGATTTAGTATAAGTAAGGTTGTTAATTTTTGGATTTTGGGCCTCCGGCAGGCCGACCTACATAAGTTATAGCACCACCCATTATTGTCGTCAGTGTACTAAGTATAGCCATAGTCACGACCACATCAGTAATACCACTATAACAACCTGCTGGATCTATCGCGTTTACTGGATTGCAATTGGCGTACAGGTACTTATGGAGCGATTGAGGATCTTGGGTATTCCCAGCAAAAGGATCCACCCTGTTGAATCGGCCATTCAGCGGGTCGTAATAACGAGCTCGCA
>Ga0111206_104_pt1 | contig 14795 bp, 10 predicted proteins | sample DeeMarSWOR152_54_FD_80376 | JGI IMG/M metagenome (GOLD analysis project Ga0111206, IMG submission 80376) | Coxiella sp. DG_40 | reverse complement strand
AAATACTGCGAACACCTGCCAAAGATTTAAACTCTGCATGCCGATTTTTTAACGATAAATTTCGGGGGTTACTCCATTTTGAATAATTTTTGGGAGGTTGATAATTATACATTAAATCTAATTTGTCTATTGACTTAAGCCTTTCATATATCAATTGCCATCCGCAATCCTGGTCTCTGTCTACTTCACATTTTCCGTTTTTGGCACCGCCGCAAGGTCCATTTAGAAGCCCTTTTGAACAAAGAGTTAAAGGACAAAGCCCACCTGTCATCTCGATAATACATTCTCCACATAGTGAGCAGAATTCTGTTATAAAGTTATCTGTAATTGTCTCTCCTCCAAAAATAGTATCACAACCAGGATGAACCAGGCCACCATTAGTTGCATCTATCACAGTGTGAACTCCCTGGCCACAAGCGAGAACCAAAAACGAATCAGTTTCTTCTGTTTGTTTTTTATGTCTTACATTAAGTAATTCTTTTGCAAGAGAAAGTTTACAGAGAGATTTGCCGGAATCTGTAGCTCCATATCCTGAAACTTGTACACTTTTGCTTTCTAAACACTCTTTCATCTCTTTACATTGTCGTTCTCCTCCAGATTTGCATTTTTCAGCGCAATTTCCACAGCCAACAACAAAAATTTTTTCTCCCTGCTTAACATTTTTAAGGATTTCCTCTAACGGTTTCTGTATTGTTGCATGCATTGGTTTAACTTTCCTTTTATTTTTTATATTATTCTAATTACTATATTCTTAGTTTTTTCGTTCCACTCAGAAAGACAATTTCCTTATGTTCTGCAGTAACAAATGCCCTATTTGTTGCCTATTGTCTTGTCATTCTCGTACCGCACTTAGGGCAGGTTTGTTGATTACAGGGTTGTCCGACGATATGGGGGACTTGTTGCCCGCAGCTCGGACATACACAACTACCACCTGGTCCTGCGGCAAATGGTCCGCCCATTCTGCCTCTGCCGCGTCCGGCACCTCGACCCATACCCCGGCCTGTGCCGGGACCTTGGCCGGTAGGCCCTGTACCATTACCTCTTGGCATAATACCCATCCTTTCTGCAATCACTTGCTAATTTGAATCTACCACCAATAACCGAATCTGCCTCTGCCGCGACCGCGGCCCCAGCCCCGCCCGAAACCTCGGCCAAAACCAAAGCCCCTACCAAAGCCAAAACCAAATCCTCTGCGAAGCCACGGATTACCCAAGCCACCATACGGCATTCCATAGCCGGCACCATAGCCGTACGAACCTGCACCATAGGCTCCAAATGCCGGTGCGCCGGGACCATAGAAACCGGCTCTACCTACCACAGGGTTCATATACCCCGGCATGGCGAAGCCTGCGCAGAAACCAGCGGCTCTTCCTGTCATTGGTCCAATTCCAGCAGGACCTGTTCCATCTCCTCTTGGCATAATATCAACTCCTTTCCTCTAAATTTTCCTTGTTACCGACTACGACCTTGTTCTTTTTCAGTACCAAGTCGCCTATTTCGCAGCCGAGATGACGGGCAATAACCGGACATTTAGCTCGCAAAATAAAAAATACATCCTTATCAGCGTCACTTAAGGTTTCGTAATTACCCTGCCCTTTGGCGATTATCAAATCCGCTTCGTTGAATCGCCGTCGGAAATCCTGCGAGCAGGTCTCCAGAATTGTGCCGGGTGCATCTGAGCCGTTATCGATAACGTTAACAATATCAGTTAAGCCGGCTATCTGAGCATCTTCAATTGTTGCATCATTTATAATAGGGGCACCCTTGACAACGAAAGTTATGTTTTCTGTTGTCAGTTGTTCAATCAGGAGGCGGTCAAAAACGATTTCACCGGCGTTATCTCCGATGTAAAGAATCTCTCTTGCGTGGGCTGTTGCGTTCCTGAATTCTTCCAAAGCTTCGGTATCTAATGGAGAGGTCAGCGATTCGTCAATCGCCTTTTCAACGTTGGATTCTTCTAATACGGCATTAACACCTAAATCGATTATGTTGCCTGCGATAGCCAGCCGGATTGCCATCTCCAAAGGGTCAACAGTAGTTTCAATCCGCTGTCTTAATTCTGGATACATCTTCAACGCTAATTTGTTAAAGTGGTTCTTCACTTCCAGGTAAGGGTCGCAAACGCCGGTTAATTTGCGAATCATGCGGTGTATTTTTGAGGCTATAGCTGGCGGGCTCTGGCGCAGGTCCATCTCGCAACCCAGACAAAGCATCTCGCGCATAACCTTTTCGTGAATTTGCTCATCGTCCGTTATTAACCTGACCACATCAAGCGTCTGACGTACAAAGCAGGGTATGCAATCGAAATAAGTTCTCATAAGCTTGGGTATCCTTATCCCAGGTTTACTATGGCTGTTCTGTTTTTATCAGGTTTTCTTTGACCCTTGTCTAAACCATATATATATTATACGTCCATTATGAGCATATGCTCATAATAAATCCAGCAAAAAAATGAAAAAAATGAAAAAATTTTGCCTAAACGCCATTTTTGGAGCATTAGAGGCGTTTTTCAGAAGCCGGGAAAATGTGTGCAATTATCGAGAATTTAGCTAAAATTCATAGTTTATCGCAAACGGTTCGTAGTGGGACAAAGATTGTGAAGATAATTGCAGATAGAAATATTCCGTTTGTTAAAGAGTGTTTTTCATCTATCGGCGAGGTTGAAGTTGTTTCCGGCAGACAGATAACTCCGAAGATAATAGCCAATGCCGATTGTTTGCTGGTGCGCAGCGTAACAAAGGTGGATTCGGATTTATTAATTGGTAGCAAAGTTCGCTTTGTTGGAACAGCTACAATCGGCTATGACCATATAGACACCGAATATCTCTTGAGAAATGGTATCGGCTTTTCATCGGCTCCGGGTTCGAACGCCAATTCCGCAGCAGAATATGTTATTGCCGCCCTGCTTGAAATCGGACGCAGGAATAACATCACATTAGAAAATAAATCGATAGGTATTATAGGTGTTGGTAACGTTGGCAGCAAAGTAGAGAAAAAGGCAAAAGCATTAGGTATGAAAGTATTCTTAAATGACCCCCCTTTGCAGCGAAAAACAAAGGATGCAAAATACCTGCCCTTGGAAAAGCTTTTCAATTGTGATTTTATAACGCTTCATACGCCTTTGACTTTTGAGGGCACTGACAAAACGTTTCATTTGGCAAACGATAACTTTTTCAATTCATTGAAAACAGATTGTATCTTTATTAATACTTCACGTGGTGCGGTGGTTGATAGCATCGCCTTGAAAAAGGCAATTACGGAAGGTAAATTGGCTGCTGCTGTCCTCGACGTCTGGGAAAATGAGCCGAACATCGATACTGAGCTTTTGGAAATGGTTGATATTGGCACACCGCATATCGCCGGCTATTCGCTCGATGGCAAGGTCGCAGGTATGATTACGATTCACAAAGCTGCCTGCGAATTTTTCAGTCTTAAAGCTAAATTTAACATCAAATCCTTTTTACCCGAGGCGGCTACTCGGCAGTTGAAGATAAATGCAAGCGACAGCAGAGAACAGGATGTCCTGCGCCAAGCTGTCGAGAAGATTTACCGAATTGATAATGACGACCTTAAGCTGCGGCAGATTTTAGATATGCCGGTAGAAAAAAGAGGTGTTTTTTTCGATACCCTGCGGAAAGATTACCCCGTCCGCAGGGAATTCCAGAATACAAAAATAGAATTTACCACAGAGGACACAGGATGTTTAAGTAAAAAGTTAAAAGGAATAGGATTTAAAATTGCAAATTTACAAAGTACTTGAAAGAATCATATTTCTAGATAGTTGGAATTGATATGCTTGGAATCAGATGTCCAGAATGCGATAAGACGATACGTTTCTTTTGGGACGGGCTTTTACGACCAGCCTACACCAGCCTGAGATGCCCATTTTGTAATGTACGTTTAGAACTTGTAAATGCAGGACGATGTCACTTTCTAAGTGGTATTATTTTCGCAGCAGTTCTTGTTCTCCTTTTTGTAATGCAACTTCCCTTTATCTGGTTATGGATTATTCTGTTAGGCCCTTTATGTTGGTTTCTAAATATTCTTATTGTCTGGCTGCTTGGACGATGGAGAGTATGGTCTTACGAACTTTCAGAGATAGCGAAGCTAAGGTGGCTCTCAGCAGCAAATGCAATTAGTACGATAATTGCCGGCGTGTGGGTTCTTTTTATGGTCAAGACGCTTTTACTACCATATTGGAAGATGGTTGTAGACTTCGATTTGCTGGATGAACGAATAGACGAGATTGTCGAACATTATAAAGAGCTATTTAGCGTGCGAGGCGTGATTGGAATAATAATTGGCATTTTGTCTGTTTCAATCTCGGGAACCACAAGTTTTATCAAGGGTGGACTGCGCAAACGAGCTATCGAAAAATCCCTGTCACGAACGATATCACAAGATTAAATAATTTTTAAAAGGTTCCTTCTTACATAAGTATATGGAAGTAACAATGAAGTCAGAGCAGGGGAATTTAGCAAATGTAGTCCAATGGGAAGGAGGCAAGCTGGATTTTTCCAGTGGGGCTTTGGTTATGGGAGTCTTGAATGTCACGCCGGACTCTTTTAGCGACGGCGGACAATTCTTCGATACCGAAAAAGCTGTTAAGCAAGGCAAAAAAATGGCTGATGAGGGTGCAGCAATAATAGATGTCGGAGGCGAATCGACAAGGCCGGGAGCAGAGCCGACATCTGTGGAGGAACAGATAAGACGCGTGGTGCCGGTGATAAAAGCGCTTGCTGAAAAGATAAAAGTGCCGATTAGTATCGATACCTATAATGCCGAGGTTGCCAAAGCTGCTTTGGAGGCTGGTGCAGCTATGATAAATGATATTACTGCTTTAAGTGATGACAGTATGGCTAAGTTGGTGGCCGAAAAAAAAGTGCCCGTTGTCTTGATGCATATGCAGGGAACCCCAAAGACAATGCAGGCAGAACCTAAATATAATGATGTCGTTAAAGAAGTCCTCCACTTTCTTTTGGCTCGGGCAAAAAAAGCAAAGCAGTTCAACATACCTAAAGAAAGAATCTTTATTGACCCTGGAATTGGTTTTGGCAAGACATTGGAGCATAATTTAGAACTTTTAAGAAATATTGATAAATTCGTGGATAGTGGCTACCGGGTTTGTATTGGCACAAGTCGCAAGAGTTTTATCGGCCAGATAACAGGCAAGGAAAAACCGGCTGATAGAATATTCGGCACCGCAGCCACAGTTGCTTTATCCCTTGTGGCGGGAGTGTCAATTATCCGTGTCCACGATGTTGCTGAAATGCTCGATGTGCTAAAAGTTGTAACCGCAGCAAGCACGATGACAAGGAGAAGATAAAATGATGGTGACTTTGGTTATTGTTGGTATTGTAACGATAATCGGTGTTGTAATTATAGGTGCCATCGAAACAAAGCGTATGGAAAAGGGCAAACCATCCTTATTGTCGAAAACTTCAAATCAGACCGCCTCTAAAGCTAAAGAACAAAAATAACACAGTAGCAGTTTTATTTATTTGTGCTCACGATGTTGCGGAAATGGTTGATGTGGTCAAAGTGGCATTGACGATAGCAAGAGCATAAATCGAAGTACTAAAAATAGTGGTAAGTTGTTGTAGGATTTAAGAATTTGTATTCAGGGCGATTTTCAGGGCTTCGTTTGTATTTTTGACAAATGCGAATTTCAGGCCCTTTTTGGCTTCTTTTGGCACTTCGGGCAGGTCTTTTTTATTTCTGGCAGGCAGAATCACTGTTTTTATACCGGCTTGTTTAGCAGCAAGGATTTTTTCTTTTAGGCCGCCAATCGGCAAGACCAACCCTCGCAAAGTTATCTCACCAGTCATTGCTACATCAGGACGAGTCGGCTTTTGCAATAGCAGGCTAACCAGCGATGTGAACATTGCTATCCCTGCGCTGGGGCCGTCCTTGGGGATTGCCCCTGCAGGAACGTGAATATGGTAATCGAATTTTTTGAATCTATCAGCTTCAATTTTTAAATTTTTCGCATTTGACTTAACGATTGAAAATGCAGCCTGGGCGCTTTCCTTCATAACATCACCGATTTGGCCTGTAAGCTGTAACCCTCCTTTGCCCGGCATACAAGCTGATTCAATAAACAGTAGCTCCCCCCCGACCGGCGTAAACGCAAGGGCTGTTGCTACACCCGGTATTCCGGTTCGCAAAGCCAGTTCTGATTCAAATTGAGCAGGCCCTAAAATTCCTGCCAGCTCATTTTCGCCGATAGTTGCCCGCCTCCTTTGCCCTTTTGCAATCTCGGTGGCAATTGCTCTACAGATGGCTGCTATACTTCTTTCAAGATTTCTAACGCCTGCCTCACGAGTGTAGTCCCGAATTATTGCAAGCATCGCTTCGTCCTTTATAGTCAGTTGCTTTTTGCTTAGACCGTGCTCGGCAAGCTGTCGGGGGATGAGATATTTTTTTGAAATGTTTAGTTTCTCATTTTCGGTATAGCCGGGCAGTTCTATAACCTCCATCCTGTCTCGAAGCGCAGGCGGAACAGGCTCGGTATAGTTTGCCGTGCCGATGAACATCACCGTTGATAAATCAAAAGGCTCATCAAGATAGTGGTCGGTGAAGCTGAAGTTCTGTTCAGGGTCGAGCACTTCCAGTAAGGCGCTCGAAGGGTCGCCTCTGAAATCGCTGCCGATTTTATCCAGCTCGTCCAGCATAAATACAGGGTTTCTGCTGCCGGCCTTTCTCAATTCCTGCAAAATCCTGCCCGGCAGTGCCCCTATGTAAGTCCTTCGATGTCCCCGAATGTCAGCCTCATCTCTTATTCCGCCAAGTGATATGCGAATAAATTTTCTGCTCATAGCTCGCGCAATGGATTTGCCGAGCGACGTCTTACCTACCCCTGGCGGGCCGACAAAACACAGTATCGGACTTTTACCGGTTGGATTCAGCTTGCGGACCGCAAGAAATTCCAGAATACGCTTCTTTACCTTTGTAAGGTCATAGTGGTCAGCGTTGAGGATTCGCTCGGCCTTGTTAATGTCAAGCTGGTCCTTCGTCTGAATTGACCACGGAAGTTCACAAACCCAGTCCAAATACGTTCGGATAACACTGTATTCGGGCGAAGCAGGAGGAATCTTGCCCAGTCTGTCCAGCTCCCGAAGCGCCTCTGCTTCGACCTTTCTGGGCATCTTGGCTTTTTTAATATTCTTATTGATTTCCTTTAATTCTTCGGTTCGAAGGTCGCCTTTCCCAAGCTCCGACTGGATGGCTTTTAGCTGTTCCTGCAAAAAGTATTCCCGCTGATTTTTATCTACCGCTTCTCTAACCCTGCCTTGAATCTTGTGGCTCAGCTCCAAAACCTCAAGCTGAGCCGCCAGTGCAACAGATATCTTTTCAAGTCGTTTGGTCGTGTCAAGCTCTTCGAGCAATTCTTGTTTCTTCGAAAGGTCAAGACTGAGATTGGCTGCCAAAAAATCTGCTAATGCTGATGGATTCTCGATATTTTCCAGTAGAACCGATGCTTCTTCAGGCACATTGGGACTTAATGATATGACGCGATTGGCTGTCTGACGAACACTTACTATCAGTGCCTGAAGCTTTTTTGTCATCTTCGTTTTTGCCTCAAGCAGTCGGACAGAAGCCTTTAGATATGGCTCCGTCGCTATAGGTTTTAATATTTTAAACCGCGATAAGCTGTGGACCACAACGTTGATTGAGCCCTGTGGCATTTTGATAAGTTTCAGGATTGAAGCAGCAGTTCCGATTGTGTAAATATCATTGAAACCAGGCCTGTCGATTTCAGGATTGCGCTGCGTCACAAGACCTATGATAGATTCGTTGGGTTCGATGTCGGCAAGAAGTTGTCTGCTTCTTTGACGACCGATTGCCAGCGGTGTTACCGTTCCAGGAAATGCGACGGTATTGCGAATTGGCAAGATACCGATTACTTCCGGTATCTGGATTTCATGATTGTGTTCATGCCCCTGGCCAGTTTCGCTATTCAAATAGTGCTCTGGACTTAACGGATTTTCTGCTGTCATCTCTCTCAACCGATTACCATTGGAAAATAACAAATTTTTTTACCGCACCTCTCATTCTATTTATTCGGTCATTTCTCGTATAGACTGAAATAATATACGATTCAGACCCGGACTGGAAGCTAAAAATGTAGTTTGGAATTCAAATGCTTTGCGCTTTTTGCTTATTTGATGCCGGCGTGGTAGCTTTGCAGTGATTTTACTGAACCGGGATTACCCTGGCGAGCAGCAATGCCCTTGGCCGCTGCCGCTGCCGCTGCTGTTGTTGTGACGTAAGGAATCTTATACTTGATTGCTGCCTTGCGGATATAGGAATCATCATGTTTGCTTAGTTTGCCGGATGGTGTATTGATGATAAGCTGAATCTCTCTGTTCTTTATCGCATCTACAATATTGGGTCTTCCCTCATGCATTTTGTAAATATGTTCGGTTTCGATACCTTTATCAGCAAGGAACCGATGAGTTCCCTCAGTTGTCTTGATTTTAAAACGCATTTTAGAAAAAGCTCTGGTTATTTCGAGGATTGCAGGTTTGTCTTCGTCGACAACGGTTATCAATATGCTACCCTCTGAGGGCAGACTTAATTGCGTGGCTTCCTGCGCCTTGAAAAAGGCCAGGCCGAATGAATCAGCCAGCCCTAACACCTCGCCTGTAGAACGCATCTCAGGCCCAAGCACAGGGTCAACCGTGTGGAACATATTGAATGGAAAGACTGATTCTTTTACGCCGAAGTGCGGGATTTTTTTGTGCTTTAGGTCAAGGTCGGCCAGTTTCTTACCAAGCATAACCTGCGTAGCAACACGCGCCATCGAAATGCCGCAGACCTTAGAAACCAATGGCACCGTTCTTGAGGCACGTGGATTCGCTTCCAGAACATAAACAATATCGTTGGCTATCGCATACTGCATATTCATCAGACCAACAACTTTTAATTCTGTCGCTATCCTTCCGGTATATTCGCAAATGGTATCGATATGCTTCTTGTCAATGCTGACAGGTGGAATCACACATGCCGAATCCCCAGAATGAACGCCGGCCAGTTCTATGTGCTCCATAACCGCAGGAACAAAAACATCGGTGCCGTCGGAAATGGCGTCGGCCTCGGCTTCTGTAGCGTTCTCAAGGAATTTATCTATCAAAATCGGTCTTTCCGGCGTTACTTCAACTGCAGCGGCTACATATTCCTTCAGCATTTCTTCATCGTGCACGACCTCCATACCGCGCCCGCCGAGAACATAGGATGGTCGCACCATCAGCGGATAACCAATCCTCTTTGCAATAGTTACGGCCTCGTTAAGGTTACTTGCCATATCAGACTCCGGCATCGGTATGCCCAGCTTCTTCATCTTCGCACGGAAGCGGTCGCGGTCTTCAGCCAAATCTATCGTCTCCGGTGATGTCCCGATTATTTTAACACCGGCTTGGGATAGTTCATTGGCTATATTAAGGGGAGTCTGTCCGCCAAACTGGACTATAACACCTTCGGGTTTTTCCTTTTCGTAGATGCTCAATACATCTTCAACAGTAAGCGGCTCGAAATAAAGCTTGTCGGAGGTGTCGTAATCCGTTGAGACCGTCTCCGGATTGCAGTTGACCATAATGGACTCAAATCCCTCATCACGAAGGGCAAAGGCAGCGTGAACGCAGCAGTAGTCAAATTCGATTCCCTGACCGATGCGGTTTGGCCCACCTCCTAACACCATTATCTTGCGTCGGGCGCTCGAGCCGACCTTATCCGGTGCGTTATATGTGGAGAAATAATAGGCTGCATTTTCGACGCCGCTGACCGGCACAGGCTCCCAACCCTCCACTACGCCAAGATTCTTGCGCTGCTGGCGAATTTTACCCTCCGGTATGCCGAGAAGCTGCGATAGATAGCGGTCGGCAAAACCATCCTTCTTGGCCTGTTTCAACAGCTTGTCGGGAAGTTGTTTACCTTTGTATTTTAAAATTTTTTCCTCAAGTTCAACAAGCTCCTTCATTTGTTCTATAAACCACGGTTTGATGTAAGTCTTTTCGTAAAGTGTTTGTATATCTGCTCCTTTGCGAAGCGCCTCATACATAATAAATTGACGTTCACTCGATGGATTGTTCAGAAGATTAAGCAGTTCATCAAGGCTTAGCTTATTGAAATTCTTTGCAAAACCGAGTCCGTATCGACCGATTTCAAGCGACCGAATAGATTTTTGAAAGGCCTCTTTGTAGTTTTTCCCTATGCTCATTACCTCACCGACGGCCTGCATTTGTGTTCCGAGCTTATCTTCAAGTGCTTTAAATTTTTCAAAAGCCCACCGTGCAAATTTCACCACGACATAATCGCCGGATGGCGTGTATTTCTCAAGAGTGCCCTCCCGCCAATAGGGTATTTCATCCATTGTCAGACCCCCTGCAAGCAGCGAGGAAACAAACGCTATCGGGAAACCCGTAGCTTTTGAAGCAAGGGCCGACGAACGGGAGGTTCTCGGGTTGATTTCAATTACGACAACCTTGCCTGTTTTGGGGTCGTGAGCAAACTGGATGTTGGTGCCGCCGATAACTTCAATGGCATCAACGATGTCGTAAGAATATTTTTGAAGTTGTTTTTGTAGTTCCTTGTTAATAGTCAGCATTGGTGCGGTGCAGTATGAATCGCCCGTATGAACGCCCATAGCATCAACATTTTCGATAAAACAGACCGTTATCTTCTGGCCTTTGGAGTCCCGAACCACCTCTAACTCCAATTCCTCCCATCCCAGAACGGACTCTTCAACTAAGATTTGTCCGACCAGACTTGCAGAAAGCCCGCGAGACGCTACCGTCCGTAGCTCCTCAATATTAAAAACTGCACCGCCACCGGTGCCGCCTAAAGTATAAGCCGGACGAATGATGACAGGATATCCCAGCTCATCTGCAATTTTTTCAGCTTCCTCCACACTAAAGGCAAGCTTGCTTTTTGGCATGTCAATGCCAAGCCTGTTCATTGTTTCCTTAAATGCTCCGCGGTCTTCTCCACGTTTGATAGCATCAACCTGAACGCCGATTACTTTTACTCCGTATTTTTCAAGAACTCCTGCTCGTGCAAGCTCGGAAGAAAGATTAAGACCGCTCTGACCCCCTAAATTCGGCAATAACGCATCAGGACGCTCTGCTTCGATGATTTTCGTCATAGTCTGTAGGTTAAGAGGCTCGATATAGGTCACATCCGCCATTCCTGGGTCGGTCATAATCGTGGCGGGATTGGAATTAACTAACACTATTTTATAGCCTAACTTCCGAAGGGCCTTACAGGCCTGCGTGCCGGAATAGTCAAACTCACACGCCTGGCCGATTACAATAGGTCCAGAACCTATAATCATAACTTTTTTTATGTCGTCTCGTTTCGGCATTCAAATCTCTCCTATCTTTCTCGTTTTTCGCCTTTGCCCATTCTTTTTTACATCGGGCGCAAATATATTTCGGCGGATTAAACTATATAAAGGTTGGCTTGTCAAATAAGAAAAACTTATACACAAAGTAAGCAGCGTTAATTTACGTTGTTTGTGCCGCTGTGATTGAGCGGCATAAAGAAATGGAAACGATTAGGCAGGATTCTGTTAGTTTCGCAGGCTGTTGAAAGTCAAAAACAGTTATTTTTTGTCATCTTTGTGTACTAATCTGATGCTGTCTTCACCTTTGAAAAGCTCGCCGTTTTGAAGTTCACCCTCGACGACGAGTGTAACAATACCATATGCATCATTCAGCATCTCTCCCTGGATTTCAAGGCGGTCGAATTTAACAAGCAGCTTCTGTGCTTCTTCGTCAGTTTTGACCCACTCAGGGCCGATTTCCCCGCTTAAAACGCTGCTGCTCAGAACGATGCTCGCGGTATTTACATCACCAATATCATAATTTTCCGGAAGTTCGATTGTGCAGGTAACCCAGTTTCCGTTGCTTGTCAGATTTAAAGTTTTAGGCATTATTCTAACAATAGCATCTATGGGGTATACAAATTCATCGGCTCCGATATCTACTTTCGTTCCTGATACCCGTGGATTTCCGTCGATATCGGTTTCATCCGGACCGGGAACAAAAGTAGGGTCGCCTGCATCAATACAGCCGGAGCCTTTAAGCAAATGGTAATCGCCAGCGATAAAACTTTTATCTCCGCTTATCTCACTAGCCTTAACAAAATATGGGTCAATATCTATATTACCCGGCCCCCAGATTATTGTGCAGCCACTCTCGGCTACTACATTCTCATTCCAGCCTTTAATGTCGCTATATGAAATCTGCACTTCAGTGCCATCATCAACGTTGCCGACCAGTATCTCTGATGCATACTTGGCTGTATTGCCCCAAACAATATTATTGTTTATAGTCATATTACTTGATTTGTAGCAATAAATACCTCCTGCCGAGCCGGATGCAGCATTTCCGCTGATTGTGCAGTTGACAACAGCAGGATTCCCCGCGTTGTGGCTGTAAATCGCACCGCCATTTGGTGCCAGGTTCTCGCTGATAATGCAATTTGCTGTTTTGGCGCTGCTGCCGTTGCTGTATATCCCTCCGCCACCGACTATCGCTGAGTTGGCTGTGATTATGCAGTTAGTAATCACAGGGCTGCTTTTACTGTTCGAACATGCCACTGCCCCGCCAAAGACCGCTGAGTTACCGCTGATTACACAATTGCTAATCAATGGACTGCTGTTATTGGAGCAGTAAATCCCGCCTCCTAACAGTGCATATCCTTTGGTAATGGTAAATCCTGAAACCTTTGTATTTGCGGTTTCCCCTGTGTAGAAAACAAAACCGTGCCCCTTGCCTTCACAGTCAATGACAGTGGCCTTTACGGTATCAGAATCACTCGGATTGGTGCTGCGAACCGTAATTGATTTGCCGTTGGGATTTATGTTGTAGTTGCCGGAACCGCTATACCTCCCAGGTGCTACGATGACGGTGTCAAAGTCTTTACAGGCATTGATAGCCGCCTGAATGTTGGGATATCCTTCCGGCACGTAGTAAACAGCACCAAACCCTGAGTTGGCAATTAAAACAACGGCAAGGAAGATAAATTTCTTTGTGGCCTTCATTTTTCCCCCCTACCACAAAACCCCCCAAGTTGGATGTTTTCTACACCTTCTATTATGCTAATTAAAGTATAAAAAACATTTACTAACAAGGCAAATTGCTCGAAGCAAATAACGTCAACATAAACCTCCACTTTCTTAATGTCCTATAAGAACAGTCTAATCCTGCTATCCGCCTGCTACGGAGGGTTTTTCCTGCTCCGCAAAATATGAGCTTCTGGCAAAGGGGGCCGATATCACCCACGAAAAGCCAAGAGCAATTGCTTTTTGTTTCCACCACTCGAATTTTTCAGGCCTTATGTATTCGACAACTTCGAGCGAATTTTTTGATGGTTTCAGATACTGGCCGATTACAATTCTATCGCAGCCGACACCCCGCAAGTCCCTTAAAACCTCCTCGACCTCAGCGTCGGTTTCTCCCAGTCCGAGCATAATCGAGGATTTAGTCTGGATGCAATCGTAACTTTTCTTGGCTATCTCAAGCAGGTTCAAAGAGCACTCATAATTTCCGCCTGCTCTAACTTTTCGGTAAAGATTCGGAACCGTTTCAACATTATGTCCGAACACAAAAGGTAAGGCATCTGCTAAAATTTCTATAGCCTGCTTTTGGCAGTTGCAAAAATCAGGCGTTAATATCTCAAATTTTACGCCGGGGTTTTCTTCCCTTATTTTTTTGATGCAGTTGCGGAAATGGCCAGCCCCGCCATCTGGCAAATCATCGCGGCAAACGCTTGTAATTACCAGATATTTTAACCCCATCAGTTTTACCATTTTGGATAGGCGCTGCGGCTCACTCAGGTCAGGCGGCTTAGGTTTACCCGTTGATACAGAGCAAAATTCGCAGTTTCGTGTGCAGACATTACCTAAAATCAAAACTGTTGCCGTCCCCCTGCCCCAGCACTCGCCTCGATTCGGACAATTGGCATTATGGCATATCGTCTCCAGGCCCAGCGAAGTTAAAACTTGACTGATTTTATTATAGGTTTCCCCAGCCAGCAGAGGTCTTTTCAGCCACGGCGGCAGTCTTTGTGGCTTGTGAATCGTGGCTCGTGAATCGTGAATCGTGAATTGTGGTTTGTTTGTTGAGAAATGCCTTGTAAGTAACAAGGATAATTTTTCTTTTACCTGGCTCATTGAATGGCCTTTGCCTGTCTCCTTCAGCACTGATGTCATTTCTATGCCATCCAGACCGCAGGGTATCAGATAATCGAAAATACTTAAATCGTTTTGGATATTTATCGCCATACCGTGATAGGTTACGGATTTCGAGACCCGCACGCCGATGGAGGCGATTTTTCTCGTGGCTGGGTTTTCCTTGACCATCTTGTTGTCATCCGCGACCCATAGGCCGGGGAGACCTTTTCGTCTTTCGGCTCTTATGTCTAATTGTTCGAGTAGCCCAATGCCTATTTCTTCGAGTTTTCTGATATATTCGCTAATCCCTAAGCCCAAATCAGACAGATTCAAAATCGGATAGAAAACCAATTGCCCCGGATTGTGTGCCGTCGCCCCGCCGCCCCTGCGGGTCTCTACTATATCGATATTGTTTCTTTTCAAATCGCCAAGACTGGCAAGCAGCTTGTTGGCGCTTTGCCGGGCACCAAGTGTTATAACAGGCTGATGCTCAGCTATGAGGACAGTATCCGGTACTTTGCCTTCGCACCTTTGGCGGTGCAGTTGAAGCTGTTCCTGCAAAACCTCTCTGTAGTCGGCAAGACCGAAATCACAAATGCTCAACGACATATTTTTACTT
>Ga0111206_139_pt1 | contig 15381 bp, 13 predicted proteins | sample DeeMarSWOR152_54_FD_80376 | JGI IMG/M metagenome (GOLD analysis project Ga0111206, IMG submission 80376) | Coxiella sp. DG_40 | reverse complement strand
GCAGCAACTACAAACCACCGATGATGAGCCAGGCCAGCCGGAACCCGAAGCGGTGAAAGCAGCACAACAAAACATTTCCAGCAGCGAAAAAAGCGAGCAGCTGCTTAGTGCCATTCTGGAACAGTTAAAGACTATGCGCCGTGCCGATATGTTCAGCGAATTCTCAATGACGAGACTAATGGCAGGAATTATGCAAATTGCAGTGCTATTATGTCTGCTGATAGGCATATGGCTGCTTCTGAACCCGAAAAGACAAAATAACTCAGTGTTAATTGCGTTGGGCTTTGCTATGGTTTTACAGGTGATGTCACTGACCTTCTACACAATGCAGAAACACAAATAGCGATGCGACAGACGACTCGCATATCCAAAGCGAGTTACCAAATACAAAATGCCGAATACGAAGGACAATATTTTAGTTTGGCTTCCTTCTCCTATGGGTGATGCTATCCTTTGCACGCCGGCTTTGCGGGCTATCCGTCAAAGTTTCCAGCCGGCAAAGATAACATTCTTTGCTAATAATACGGCTCGTCGAGTGTTATCGCCCGGCAGTTTTAATGATGCGTGGCTCTGGCAGCGCAGCAAAAATCCGTTATCAATTGCAAAGACACTCAAGGCACATAAATTTACTCATGCAATCCTTTTTAAGAATTCTTTCGCCAGCGGCTTAGCAGTTTTTCTTGCGGGGATACCTTTACGCATTGGTTATGCCCGGGAGGGACGAGGGCTTTTACTTACCGACAAACTCTATCCACCAAAGCTACGCAGCGGCAAATTCAAGCCCATTTCGATGATAGATTACTACCTTGCAATTGCGTCTTGGCTTGGTTGCAATACGAGTGATAGACGCCTTGAATTGCTTGCCGAGCCGCACGATGTAGAAAAACTGAGAGCTAAACTGCCGGAGCTTGTCGATTGCAAAGGCCCGATTGTTGTCATTGTTCCGGGCGGAGCATTTGGGCCGAGTAAATGCTGGCTGAGCGAGAGATTTGCACAAACAGCAGATTGGCTAATTTCCAACTATAATGCAACTGTTGTTATATCTGTATCATCGGCGCCATTTGAGAAACAAATCGCAAAAGAAATTTGCGATGCAAGCAGGTATAAACTTATCAGCTTAGCAGATAGAGCTGTAAGTCTTGGTGAGTTAAAAGCACTCTTTGGCGCTTCTGATTTAGTTATAAGCAATGACACAGGGCCACGGCATATAGCAATAGCGATGGGACGGAACGTTATTACTCTCTTCGGGCCAAATGACCCTGCGTGGACAGATACGGGCTACGAAAATGAAATCCAAATAGCCGGTGCCGCCCCCTGCAGGCCTTGCGGCAAACCAGTTTGCAAAGAGAATGAACATTTGTGTATGCAGGCAATCACGATAGAAATGGTTTGTTCCGCTGCTGAAAAACTGCTCGAAGACGGTCAAAAAAAGACTGTGTCTGCAACCGCACAAAAATTCAAAGAAATATCAAAATCGTTTTTTGTCGATACGGATTTCGAATCTGCATCGAGCGAACTGGGTTTAACATCCATCGATGCTGTTTTTTCTTTCGATAGCGGCAAAAATCTGAGCAAAGATAACCTGGCCAGCTACAAGACTCGATTGCAGTTCGAAATAGGTCAGCCGGCAATCACGGTATTTCTGAAGCGGTATGACCGGCCGCCAATTTCAATACAACTTAAAAACTGGCTGACACATTGCAAGCGTATAAGCTGCGGCTTTTTAGAGTTTCAGTTGGCGGATAAACTTGCTGCAGCAGGTATAAACACGCCGAAAATTATCTGTTACAGCCAGCAATGGGGAGCACTATTCGAGAAAAGAAGTTTTATAATCACAGGAAAAATTTCAAACGCTGAGTCTTTAGAACGAAAATTGCCCGATTATTTTGATGCTCCGGCGACGACGGAAGATTTGAAACTGCGACGAAATTTCATTGCTCGGCTGGCAGCATTTATAAAGAAATTCCACGAAACTAACCTCCGACATCGAGACCTTTACCTTTCACACATATTTTTTGATAATAACAACCAATTTCATTTGATAGATTTGGCCCGGGTCTTTAAGCCGAAACTGCTCGCTGAGCGGTTTCGGATAAAGGATATTGCGCAAATCTACTACTCGGCACCGGGGAAGTATTTTTCGAGAACAGACCGGCTGCGTTTTTATCTGGCTTATAGCGGATGCAATAAGTTAACCAGGAAAGATAAGGTATTTATTCGCAGAGTGAAAAATAAGTCGAAGCGAATAGCACGGCACGATACAAAGCACGGCAGAGAGGTGCCTTTTTTAAGCTGAGCGGCTTAGGGCCGTAATTTTGCGATGAAGAAAAAAGTTGCAATTATAATAGAGCGGGCAGATATCGTTCTTGGCGGAGCAGAACGCTCAGTTTTTGAGTTGTCAAATGCGCTCGAAGCCCTTGACCTTGAAGTGGACATACTTGCGGCAAAGGGTCAAACGAAGGCCAAACATATCCAGATTCTATGCCAACGGCATCCCGGTAGACGGTGCTGTTATTTTAGCTTCACCAGAGCTTTAAAAAAACATCTGGCAGAAAATCCCTATAACATCATTCACAGCGTTTTACCTTTCAATTTTGCCGATGTTTATCAGCCGCGAGGCGGTTGCTTTGCCGAATCGATTTTGCGTAATGCCGCCAGTTACCAAAACAGGTTTGTTGAGTACTATAAAAGAATGACGGCTTTTGCCAATTTTCGCCGAACGATGCTTTTGCGAGCGGAGAAAAAGCTGTGCAGAAAAAAGTATGGGCCGGTAATCATTGCACTTTCAGAGTATGTTGCCGAGCAGTTCAAACACCACTATGGCGTCGAGCCACAGCGGATAGTAGTAATACCCAACGGCATAAAAATAGATAAACGAATCGACAGAGCCAAGGCTGACAAACTGCGGGCACAAATACTGGCTCAATTGGGTCTTAAAGAAGCTGACAATCCGGTATTTTTCTTATTCGTAGCGAATAATTTCAGATTAAAAGGATTGGCCGTTTTGATAAAAGCAATGCGGTTGGCAGCAGGCAATCGCTCAGCTCGTCGGGCTTACTTAATAGTTGCAGGCAGTGGTAAATCACATAAATACCGGCGTATGGCAAAAAAGCTTAACGTCCACAAGAAAATAATTTTCTTAGGGGCTATCCGACATATTCAAAATGCTCTGTCAATCGTTGATGTGGCAATTCTGCCTACCTTCTATGACCCGTGTTCGCGATATATCCTCGAGGCGCTGGCGGCTAATAAGCCGGTAATAACCACAAGATTCAACGGTGCAAGCGAGCAGTTTGTCGATAACCGGCACGGCAAAATAATCGATTCGCCTAAAGATACCCGTGCCCTGGCGGAAGCTATTAGCTATTTCACAAATACAGACAATATTCAAAAAGCATCGCAAGCAATCATTTCAGATAATCTTAAAGAAAAAATTTCCATCAGCAGAGTTGCAGAGCAGCTCATATCGGTTTATAAGAGCATCTAAGGCCGTTAGAAGTAAGATGTCGACTTCTAACGGGACTAACAAAGCACAAGGCGTGAAGCAGAATATGAAATGTGGGATGTGGGATAAATGAGATTTGTGATTTTGATTATTTGTGCGTACTTGCTTGGCTCGGTCCCTTTCGGGGTAATCATCGCTAAAGCTCATGGTAAAGACCTGCGGACCATCGGCTCGGGTAATATTGGTGCAACCAATGTTTCGCGGGCCCTTGGTAAAAAATGGGCCTACTTTTGTTTCTTTCTGGACGTGCTTAAAGGCCTGGTTCCAATGCTGGTCGTCACGAAGTTAATATCATCTCCGCCAGGTATAGCGGAACTATTTTTGTGGCTTGCTGTTGGATGCGCTGCCATTTTAGGTCACATGTTCTCGATATATATAGGATTTAAAGGCGGCAAAGGCGTCGCAACCAGTTTCGGCGTGGCGCTGGGCCTTTGGCCCTATTATACGGTTTGCTCACTGCTTAGCTTTGCAATATGGGCGGTAGTCGTTTTAATATGGCGGTATATCTCGCTGGCTTCAATTACCGCTTCTATTGCCTTTCCTGTCGTCTTGATATTAGCGATAACGCTAAGTCCGGGCTGGGATTTCGGTAATCTGTGGCCTTTACTTATTGCGGCCACTTTAATACCTATAATGGTAGTTATCCGCCACCGGACAAATATAAAAAGACTAATGGGAGGGACGGAGAGGAGAATATAAAACAAACCCAAACCACCGGGGTCTGCAAATGCGCAGGTTTTAGGACAACATCCCCCATTACGCAATAAGCATCTACACTCTCTAATTGGGCCACTCGCGAGCGCAGCGTTTGAACTTCTCTTACAAGTTCTTCCTCTCTTACTAAAATCCTACACCGCTCCATCCGTACCCACAATTAGGGTGAGTTCGAGCCGGACGTTCTTTCAGCTTTTCTTGCATTGCACCCGATTTGGCACGTGCAGAGAATGTAAATGAACCACCTCTGAAAATCAAGTAAATTCTTGACAATATTATTAACCACCCCTACCCTTGCTGACACGCTGTTATACGGCCGTTGCTGGGATGAGACAAAGCAATCTCAGGATGGAATTTCCGGCATTCTTGAATTGGTGCTGCTTGTTCGGAGGCACAAATATCACATAATCTCTGTTAAATTGGTATTGCTTGCCTTCATATACGAAAGTCCCTTCCCCCTCAAGTACGAATATTTCGTGCTCATGGGCGTGGGTATGCAGGGGCGTATGGCCGCCGGGCTGTATTTCGAACAGCCGCATTGCGAAATTATCTGCCCCATCATCCCTGGAAATCAACCATCTTATCTGGGTATCTTTTGCCCCATTTGCTTCTACCGGATTTTTAGCAACGTTGCTGCTTTTTTCTATCTTCATCTCGTTAGACATTTTTACCTCTTCACCCAAGCTTCTTTTCGAGAATTTCGGATACGACTTTCGGGTTCGCCGCACCCCTCGTTTTTTGCATAACCTGGCCCAGCAGAAATCCACGCGCCTTTTTGCTTTTTTTGCCGCCCGCTTTTACATCATCGACCGCTTTGGGATTTTCCGCAAGCACCTGCTCAACTATTGTCTCCAATTCACCCACATCGCTTTTTTGAAGCAGGTCGAGCTCTTTTGCTATACTCCACGCATCTTTGTCACTTCCCACCATTTTTTCAAATATAGATGTTGAGGCACTGGCACTGACATCCCCAGCTTCAACCATTTTGTCCAGCTCTGCGATATTTTCGGGTTTGATTCCCAGCTCGGCCACGCTACAGCCTTTTTCGTTTGCCAGTTTTAGGCCGACTTGTGTAATCCAATTACAAACCCTTTTCGGCTCACCGCCAGCGGCAACTGCTGCTTCAAAAAACTCTGCTGTTGAGCGCTCAGCTGTTAAGACGCCTGCGTCGTAATCACTTAATTTGTATTCCTGAACGAAGCGGATTTGCCTGTTTACAGGCAACTCGCACAGACGAGCACGAATACTCTCGAGCCAATCTGGTGTCAATTCGACCGGCACAAGGTCAGGGTCGGGGAAATATCTGTAATCGGGTGCTTCTTCTTTTTCTCTCTGCAGCACAGTTAATTCTCTATTATCGTCCCAGCCGCGTGTGGATTTACTGCCTGCTTCCATTACTTTGCCGGTTTCCAGAAATTCGTCAAGCTGCCTTTGGGCTTCATAGTCTATGCTTTTTTCCAGTGCTCGGAAACTGTTTAGGTTTTTGACCTCACAGATGGGCGTTTTATATTCGGCGTTATCCCTGGTAACAATCAGATTGATATTGGGCTCAAAACGCATATGGCCCTTTTGCATATCGGCCTCAGAAACGCCCAGGAATCTCACAATTCGCTGCAATTCTACCGCAAGAGCCCTGACTTCAGCGGCACTATTCATATCCGGCCTAGTAACAATCTCCAATAATGGCGTGCCAGCCCGGTTCAAATCGACCTGCGAAAAATTACCGGCTGTGTGTAGATTTTTACCCGCATCTTCCTCAAGGTGCACCCTGATTATCCTAATTCTTTTAGTGCGTCCCTGTTCAAGAGGTATCTCAATAAAGCCGTCACTGCCGAGCGGTAAATCATACTGGCTTATCTGATAATTCTTCGGCAAATCAGGATAGTAATAGCCCTTCCTGTCCCACTTGGTAAACTTTGCTACTTCGCAGTTAAGAGCCAGCGCTACCAGGACCGCATATTCGAAGGCCTGCTTGTTCATCACTGGCAAAACGCCCGGCATACCAAGGCAAACCGGGCAAACCCTGCTATTGGCCTGTTCGCCGAAGCTCAGCCCGCAACTACAGAACATCTTTGTCCTGGTGCAAAGCTGCACATGGATTTCTAAACCTACTATGACCTTGTACTGCGATTGAGTCATTTTTAGAATTACCCAATGATTGGCGGTTTTTTCTCGTGCCAATCCATCTGGGCCTCGAACATTCTTGCTATCCGCAGCAATTTATCTTCGCTAAACGCTGGGGCGAGTATTTGCAGACCAATCGGCAGGCCTTTATCGTCGAATCCGCAGGGGATGCTGATGCCCGGCACGCCTGCCAAATTCACAGCTATCGTGTAAATGTCCGAAAGATACATTTGCAGCGGGTCATCAATTTTCTCGCCGAGCTTAAAGGCGGTTGTGGGCGAGACCGGCATCATAACACAATCACATTTTTCAAAAGCCCTGATAAAATCACTACGTATTAAATTTCTCACCTTCAGTGCCTTCAAATAATAGGCGTCGTAATAGCCGCTCGACAGTGCGTAGGTTCCGAGCATTATTCGCCTTTTGACTTCTTTGCCGAATCCTTCTGCGCGGGATTTGGAATAAACCTCAACATAATCTGCCGGGTTTTCCGTACGGTAACCGTAATGCACACCATCGTATCGAGCCAAGTTGCTCGAGGCCTCGGCGGTCGCTATTATGTAATAAGCAGCAATAGCATAATCTAAATGCGGCATATTTATTTCTATAATTTCGGCGCCGAGCTTTTTATATATCTCTATTGCATCAGCGATTGCCTTTTGCACGCCCCTGTCAGCCCCAGCATTGAATTCCGGCACAATACCGATTTTGAGTTTATCTACCGGCTCATCGATTTTTTCAAGATAGCTGGGTACAGGGGCTGTTTTTTCATTAACGCTTGTACTGTCATTTGGGTCGTAGCCGGCTATAACATTTATCATTAATGCTGTGTCGGTTACAGTTCGAGCTATCGGCCCAATTTGGTCTAAGCTTGAGCCGTAGGCAACGAGTCCGAACCGTGAGACCCTGCCGTAAGTTGGCTTTAGCCCCACGACCGAGCAGAAGCTTGCCGGCTGACGAATTGAGCCACCCGTATCGGAGCCCAGTGCTGCAAAGCACAGCTGCCCTGCTACTGCTGCTGCTGAGCCGCCGCTGCTGCCACCGGGCACCCTGCTTGTATCCCACGGATTGACGGTTTGCTTTAAGCCGGAATTTTCCGTGCTCGAACCCATTGCAAATTCGTCCATATTCGTCTTGCCCACAATGACCGCATCAGCAGCGAGCAGTTTTTCAACCACAGTAGCATTGTAAGGCGAATTGAACTTTTGCAGAATTTTTGAGGCGCAGGTGGTAGCCGCGAAAGTAGTGCACATATTGTCCTTTATTGCCACCGGCACTCCAGCTAACTGCCCTACCGGCTGGCTGGCAGCAATTTTGTCGTCGATTTTCTGTGCTTGGGCCAATGCCTGCTCTTTGAATGTGCTGAGATATGCACCGATTATTGGCTCATATTTTTCTACGGCCTCAAAGATTTGCTCGGTAGCTGCGAGACTTTTAACCCGCCCTGCTGCAATCTCATCTCGCAGCTGTTTGCAATCCATATTTAGTAATTCGTTCTGCATATCTCGTAGTAAATTGGCTACCCGCTACTTCTTATGTGCCGCTGCTGTCATCGAGTATTTTTGGCACCTTGAAAAATTCGCCATCTCGTTTCGGCGCATTGGCTAATGTCTTCTCAGTTCCGAGCGATTCTTTGACAGAATCTTTGCGAAAGACATTGCTGATGGGCAGACAATGCGCCAGCGGCTCAACATCAGCGGTATTCAGTTCGTTTAGTTTATCCATATAGTCGAGAATCGCACTTAGCTGGCCTGTAAATTCCTCAACCTCGGCCTCAGTTATGTCCAGCCGAGACAATTTGGCAACCTTTCTTACCTGCGCTTCGTCAATCTTTTGCTTCATTCCTTAACCTCGTTCAAAATAAAAAGCGAGGCAGAGCCCGCCTCGCCGTAAACAATTCCCACAGGAGAAATAGTTCTGTTAACCAATGGCTTTTTCGGGCGGTTTGTAATTTCGTTTAGGCGGCTTTTGAACAAGGCCCATACGTATGGCCTTGGCCGAAACCTTAATTCTGCACACCTTGCCGTCAATGACAGCCCGCACCTTTTGTATATTGGGTTTAAACTTTCTCTTGGTAATGCCGGTAACCTTCCTGCCGACACCGCCGAGATGCTTGGCCTTACCACGCCGGGCGATACTTCTGCCGGCTACTGTTCGCTTGCCTGTAAAATAACATACTCTCGACATCAAATACGCTCCTAATTTCGTGGTTCGTTACTCGTGGCTCGTATCACGATTCACCATCCACGAACCACGATACACGATTGTATAAAAATTGCAAGAGCAAACTGGATTTTAAGCCAAAAAAATCGCTTTATGCCAAAAAACAATTTTTCTTTAAGGACAAGCTCGATGTCAAATCAGTTCCTCCTGCAACTTTGCTCAGCCATAGTAAGTTAGTTATTGTTCAGTGCCTGCGACCAGATAGTTGGCAAACTCCGCTACATCATCTAAATTCACATCGCCCGAGTGATTAAGATCTGCTTCATCGCACCAGTTGTTCTGCTCGCCACATCCAGTTTGCAGCCAGTGCGTGCATAATACCGCAAAATCAACAAGGTCCACCCGACAGTCGCCGTTCCAATCACCGGCCAGCGGGTGAGGGTTTAAATCGTAACTCAAATTGCTTACCTTAGGGATAGAAGATCTCATCAACGGTAAATAGGCACAGTAAGCGGCAGCGTTCAATGAATTGCCAAGTAGACACAGTCTGTCGAGCACCGGTAAGTCTATGAGCGCGGAGATGTCACTAATGTGATTCTGGTATAAAAATAACTCTCTTAGATTCGTCAGCTCTGCGAGGGCAGAGATGTCGCTGATCTGATTATTGCCCAGATGCAAGCACCTCAGATTCGTCAGCTCTGCGAGAGAAGAGATGTCGCTGATCTGATTGTGAATCAAACGTAGCTCTGTCAGATTCATCAGACCTGAGAGCCCAGAAATATCGCTGATCTGATTGTGGCTCAGAAGCAGGCTTTTCAGTTTTGTCAGCCCTGAAAACGCAGTGACGTCACTGATCTGATTGTGAATCAAAACTATGCTCTCCAGATTCGTTAGTTCCGAGAGCGCGGAGATATTGCTGACCTGGTTTCTTTGCAGCCACAAATTCCTGAGATTCGTCAAGCCCGAGAGCGCAGAGACGTCACTGATCTGATTGCCTTCCAGCAACAGACTCTTCAAATTGGTCAAGTTTGACAGCACAGAGATGTCGGTGATCTGATTGTGCACCAGACCCAGCTCCGTCAGATTCGTCAGTCTTGAGAGCGCAGAGATGTCGGTGATCTGATTGGCGGAGAGTAGCAGCACTGTCAGATTCGTCAGACCCGAAACTGCTGAGATGTCACTGATCTGATTATAGCACAGGCCCAACCATGTCAAATTCGTCAACCCCAAAACCGCGGAGATATCCCGGATCTGCTGATTGCCGCGCAAATTCAGATATGTCAGATTCGTCAGTTTTGAGAGCGCTGAGATATCGCTGATCTGATTACATGAGAGTTCAAGCTCCTCCAGCATCTTCAGTCCCGATATCGCAGATATGCCGTCGATATCATTTTCCCTCAGGTTCAAATGCGTCAAATTCGTGGCATACTCAAGGCCTGTCAGGTCAATAATGCCTCTCTTGCTGGCATCAAGCTCGGTCAGAGAAAGCATGTCGGTCGGAGCCGTCCAATGGATGCCCAGTTTTTCTTCCACGGCGGCCTGCAAGTTGGGGTCGGCAAAATAGACCGGCTCTTCCGAAAACGCCAAGCCAGGTACTGCCACCATTAAAACCACGATTAAACCGGCTATCCTTCGCATTTTCTGTCCCCATTTCTGTATGACAGTGATAAGAGCAATTCGTGAATCAATCTCAGCTGCTGCCAAAACTTTTTGCAATCTCTGCTCAGCCATGTGAGATTTGATTTCACCGGAGGCGAACCTTTGGTATTGATTATTTTATATTGTATATTGTATACTGCAATGGTTATGATAACAACAGTTGTTTTTGATTTGGACGACACCCTTTACGACGAAGTTGACTATTGCAAAAGCGGCTTCGAGACGGTGTCGGAGTTTCTCGCTAACCTATCCGAGATGCCTACGGCTGAGCGTATCTTCGATTGCTTGTGGAAGCAGTTCACAGCCGGCAACCGCACAAAGACATTTAATGCGGCTCTCGATGAGCTTGGTATAAGCTATGACGATAAGCTTATCGCCGAGCTGATAGAGGCCTACCGCAACCACATCCCCAAAATAAAACTGCCTGCTGATAGCAGTGATATCCTCCGTCAGCTAAGTGGCAAGTATATATTAGCTCTGCTAACGGATGGGTTTTTGCCAGCCCAACAATTAAAAGTGCAGGCGATGGGAATCGAAAAATACTTTAAGTGCATAATCTACACCGAGCAGCTCGGCAGGGAATTCTGGAAGCCGTCACCGGCTGGCTTTGAAAAGCTGATGGAGAGCTTAGATGTAAAGGCGGAAAATACAGCTTACGTCGCCGACAATGAGCAAAAGGATTTTATCGCACCGAACAGATTGGGTCTTACAACCATCCAGCTAATCCGCCCTGCCCGCATACATACCGAATCGTCCACCGAACCCAATGCTGCAGCACAATATGTAATCCACAACATCAGTGAATTACCACCTCTCCTAAATAAACTCTGACACTTCAACTCCGCCTGCTGCTAAGGTTTGAGAAAAAAGACCTCGTTGACGCAAATAATACCAGACGCTACTACTACAATAACAACTGGCAGGTATTGGCGGAATACGATGGCTCGAATAATTTTAAGCAGTGGTATGCTTACGGCAACTACATCGATGAGGTATTAATAATGAGCACCGGCCAATCGCCCTTTGTTGCGCGGTTGTATATTCATGACCATTTGTTTAGCCCGGTAGTATTGATTGCCAGCTACGGCACCGTTTTAGAACGCTACGAATACGATGCCTACGGCAACTGCCATATCTTAGAGCCGAACTTTGCAGACGACCCGGACGACCAGACCGACTACGAAAATCCGTACTTGTTTACCGGCAGAAGAGTGGATATACTGGATAACAGCTCTTTGAAAATCCAATACAGCCGAAACAGATACTACGACTACTACACCGGCCGATGGCTAAGCCACGACCCACTGGGGATTACGCCAAACGCACAAATGCCAAATAGGTTTAGTCCGATTGGCCAATATCAGGATGGACTATGTTTATACGAATACGTCACTAGTGACCCAGTGATAAAGCTCGATCCTTACGGCATCTTTAATTGGCCCAAAGTAACATGGAGTGTTAAGGGAAAAGGTTGTGCTAAGACTGGTTCGGCCAGTATAACTGTGCGTAAAAAGCTGATTCATGCACCAGAATTTTTCGCAAAGTCAGAAGCAACATTTAGAACTTCCGGCGATTTCAAGTATATCACTGTTTCAAAAAAGAAGTGTAAAGTCGAGTATTCGCCTTGGAAGCTGGACCACAATATCCAATACGAAAAGTGGCCAATCGAGGATGCGTATGTAGAGGCATGGGCGAAAGCGACGTCGCCTGATGCAAGTGCAGCCGGGAAATATAAAGCATACGTGTTTGATGAGGGTATTTGGCGTTTCGGAGTTAAAAATGCTCAATTCATTAATGCACATGCTGTTTACAGAAGATGGGACCCACCATGCTGTTGCTTGGAAGTGAATGTAAGTGGAAGCATGAGTATAGAACAAAAGCTGAACACAACGAAACCCGGTGCCGCAGCCCTCATAGCGGTAGGTGTTTATTATGGTGGCCATGTTCTTGTGGCAGTCGTAAAAGAGGCGTCTATAGCAATTGGGTATCTCGCAGGACAGCTTGCAGGACAAGCGCAAAGTATTTAAGTAAATGCAAGAACTTGTTGATTGTTTTAGTTTTCTGCAAAAGGAACTTTCAATGGATAGAATCGAGTTTGAAATGAATATTAGCTTACGCGATGTCCGAGGCTTAATGATAAGGAGATTATGCACTTCACGGATTGTTCGCATATACTACATAGCTGTAATAATTGTAAGTTTCCTGGTGTTAATTGCTATTTCAGATACACATGACCGTTCTGACTATGAGAATTTAATTATGTTTATTACCATTGCTCTGATTTTTCCTTTTGCTCTCGGACTTGGTTTTGCATCAGCTGCCCTTAAGATATCTAAGAGAGAAGGAAAGAAAATATTTTTTTTAGATCGGCAGGGATTTGGTAGCAGAACTGATACCTATGAGGTATATTTCAAATGGGAGCGGTTCGACTTTATTGATGAAACAGAAAAATATATATTTATAAAAAAGAATAGACGGCCCCATATCACCATATATAAGCACATTCTGCCATATGAGACGGTGTCTTCGATAAAAAAAATAATTGCTGAGGTGCCGGTGCCAAATAAAAAGCTGCTTCCTGATGAGAGAGATAAATTGAGCAACCATTCATAGTTTTGCCGCTTCTTTAACGACGGAAGGGCCATATACTGGATAATAGCTCTTTGAAAATCCAATATAATCGCAATAGATACTACGACTACTACACCGGCCGATCTACGTAAAAGGAGAGAAAATGGTAGAGACAAACAATAAAAAACGAGGTTTTCGACTTATTAGAGCTGTTCTATTAGTCTTGGTAGTTATTTGTTCATTGAATCTCATAGCCCTTTCGTTCATCATCTTTCGATTGTGGAAAATACCTGGTAATAAGTACGTTAGAGAAGATCTTGGCAGGCAACTGCTGCGGTACTCGTCATACCATAAGGATTATCCACCAGTTATTAAGTTCAACACAGAATCCATGAGTGAAGCAGACAAACAATTGCTTAAGGAACGTTTAATTGAATCACTTACGGGAAATGCTTATTACCCCATACAAATGATTAAGGGACGTAATGGGGAACTTAATCTTGATATAGAAGTCAACCTTCCTCCTAAAATCTATGATTTGGAACCGATTATTTATGTTATAGAACCCAATCTGCTTGGTGTAGTCCAGCCAGTACTGAAGCCAGTACTGAAATTTACTCCGTTTGAAAAGCTTATCACAAGAAAAATCTTTGAGCGTATTGCCCAATGGGATACGCTTAAGCCGGATGCGAAAAATGCGTTGGCTGAGGAGATTAAAGCTTTCTATATAATTATTGCACTAAAAGCTGCCGGTGGCAGTTTAGACTATGATGAATATATTACCAAGAACCAAAGTTTGCTAGAACTGCTTTTCAGAGTGTGGTCATGGAATGATAGTGATTTGCCTAAAGATCCCAATGAAGTGCTTCAACTCAAATCTGAGTATTTCGAGGACCTTCGAGAACAAGTTAGAAATTTTGAAGAAGTGGTGACCAAGTTATTGGCAGGTCAATTAGAAAACCAGAAATCCTTGCCTAGCACGAAGTAGTTTTAATAACAACTGGCAGGTACTGGCTGAAGGTGACGCCAACGGCGCGTTGCAGCGAACCTTTATTTACGGCAACTACATCGATGAGATTTTGATAATGTGGGCATGGCTCCGCGTTTTATGAGAGCCGGTCCTTAGAATAACAAAAAGGTTCACACCTCGTAAGTTATGTAAAGTGGTCTTCAGTCCACCAAAATAATTACTTCCTTATTTTTTAATTTTAACTTCTTCTGCCTACTGTATTTTGTCTCCTGCCTCCTGATTTTATTAGATTTTCGTTGAATAAGTTGGCAAAATTTGGTATAATATTAACAAAATTGGGGGAGGCCCCGGAAACGGGGCTGCGGAGTCCCGCACAGCCTTAGGAACAGAAGTTCTAGTCAAATTTAATCCTAAATTCAGGCTTAATAAGGATTAGCAAATGTTAAACAACTTCGTAGCAAAATTGAAACCCCTTAGGGGAATTGCTATTTACTATTCCTGCCAACTGTCAACTGTCACCTATCAACTGTTCTCTTTCCTCTACATCTGTCGAGGACCCTCTACAAATCGGCTCTTTTTTGCAAAACAAACCCAATTTCTAAAAATGCAAAATGAACATGACCCGCTTAATAACAAGGAGTTACGAAAACAGAATGGCACTGTGGCCCAGGCAAAAACAAACCCAAACAAACCCAATTTATAGTGAGCTTGTCGAACCTATTTCAAACCTAATCTTGCTAAAATGGGCAATTATGGGATATCGGTTTTTTGTTGACATAGAGGGGTTTTTTGTCGATAATATATAGCTAAATAGGCCTAAGTATTTGATTTTTCAGTGCTTGTAAGGAGGTTTTTACTATGGCAGCAGGCCAAAGACGGCAAAGCAATACTACGCTTTATGCTGTGGTAGCGTTTGTTGGGCTTTTCATTATCGCAACCGCCGCTGCAATCTTCTACTATGTTAAATTCGAGGAGCAGAGGGGAATAGCAGAAAAAGCACAACGCGACCTTGAAAGGGTAGCCACCAGAGAGGAGGTGCAAAAAATAGGCACGATAGTCGGAACACAACAGCCGGGCAAGAGCTGGCTCGGCACAATGGCTGATTATCTTGACGAAATGGTATATTTAATTATCGGAGGCCCATCTGAAGCTACCTCGGCTGAAGTCAAAACCAGCAGCGCTACCAGAAAAGTCGAAGACGTCAATAAAAAGGTCAAAGAAGTAATACTGTTGGCGCAAGAACGTATTGATATTGAACCCATTGACCCAAATGCCGCTGGACTTATACGGATAATAAAAAAATTGAAAGAACAGCTGGATAATACTGTCAATGCAGAACTCGCCGTCGAAAAGCAGCTTGACCAGCTGCATAACCGATTTGATGAGTTCCAAGCAGAAACTCGCAGGAAGGAGCAGGACCTCTTAGCTGAGAAAGAAAGATACCAGCAGCAGGTTAATAAAATTAAGCAAGAATACGACGAGCTCGAAGCCCTGCTGCAAAAATCTACAGATGAGCAAATTCAGCTTCTCAATGCAAAAGTCAAGGAACAAGAAGATAAATACGACGAAGAGCATGCCGAGCTGCTGAGGATACAGGCACAATTGAAAATGGCCGAGGAGAGAATAGAGTACCTTCGAGAGCAGATTGAGAGCACTATGCCGTCACCTGACCCCA
>Ga0111206_138_pt1 | contig 15407 bp, 11 predicted proteins | sample DeeMarSWOR152_54_FD_80376 | JGI IMG/M metagenome (GOLD analysis project Ga0111206, IMG submission 80376) | Coxiella sp. DG_40 | reverse complement strand
AAAGTCAATGTTCAGGACCACGCCAAACCATAAAACGATGATGATAAAGGTGATGACAAGCGAGGCACGCATTATCCCCAGAAGGTCGGAAATACCCACATAGCGCCACCAACCACGATATTGCTTGAAAAGTGCGAATACCATCAACTTGATGATGATAAAGAACAAAAGCAAAAGGGGGTATTGCTCGACAAGCCAAGTGCGTTTGAATTGCATGTTATTTGCCAAGAGGAAGGAAAGCATCAAAGAGGCAGCGAAAGTAACTATATGAGCGAGGACAATCAAAGATTTGCGAAACTTAAGCAACAAAGGGGGGGGCGCTGATAGTTTTAACTGATTTTGGCTCTTATTTTCTTGCTGTGGATTTACGTCTGTGTCAGGCATATTTTACCAACATTATATTTATCCCCACGATTTCCCACAAACTCAAATATAAAAACAGCTTAAGCATATGTCAAGAAATTACTACTATGTAATTTGAGGTCTAAAGAATATCGTGTATCAGCCGAGGAGTTTGTAAAGTGTGCCGGGCCATTGACAAGGAGAACAATATTCTTGCAGGCGTTAAACTGTCCTGTGAGCTAATCTGACAGTCAAGGACCATCCGTCGAGTACATCGATAGATTCTCATATAATATGTGTATTTTGCTGCTGGGCTTTAGTCCGGTGGTTCTGTCTGTGTTTCTGCCTCCGGCTTTGGCTGTGATTCTTCGGACTTGATTTCGGTAGAGACCGGTTCGGATTTGACCTCCTCAAAATCTGAGAAAATATCCTCCAGTGCGGTATTGTCAACGCTGTTACGCATAAGTGAGTAGATTATAGTATTGGCGGAAAAATAGAAAGTGATTATAAAAGAGACTAATAAGCCGATAACAACCAATATGCATAGATAAACCAATAAAGCTGCGACCCATTCCGACCAGATTAGTTGTTGCCAATCTGGTGAGGCGTATAAGCGCACAAAGCTTGGCTGTTCAGGCCAGAGTGCTACAAGCTTTTTGTTACCACCCAAGATGCCAAGCTGTAAGAACCAGCGCGTAGACCAAAACAACACAAGAGCAAAAAACCGAACGAATGTATAACAAATGGCGCCATAAGCTATAGCTATTGCGGTATAAAAGCCCATCCGCCAAGGTTTTGAATATACGTAACTGAAGGAGCGGCTTATAGCATCAAGACAGTCTGAGCCATCATAGGCAATGGCAGGAAACATCAAGTTAAATCCTGCCACCGTTCCTATTAAAAAGACCGCAATTAATGTTCCTGCAATCAAAGCCAACGGCATAAAGATACCTATAATCAACTCTCCAATTCTGGGAAGAACGCTACCTATTAACCCTAAAAGGCTTATGAACAGACCTATGAAGATAATTATTCCAACCGGAGCAAGCGGTGCGGTGAAAAGGCTTATGAATTTCTTTAGGCTGAATCGGAGTGCTTCGGTCAGGCCTGGTCTTTCATCCCGTGCAAATTGCAGCGCAGCAATTCGGCAGATAGCGCCGCCGGCAACGGAAATCACAGCAAGTTTTATAACAAAAAATATGATGCAATAAAGAAAATGATATCTAAGTGCCCATCGAACCGCTTTGAAGTAATCTGCGATATTTTTTGCTACCGCCGGAAGGTTAAATGCGAATAGCGAATTCAACGTGTCGTTAAATCTTGCAGCAGCAAATTGCCAAAGTGTGGAAAAAACACCTTTACGGCTACCAATTTCCTTGTAATCATCGATATGTGACTTTACTTTGCCGGGGCTGGCCATATAAACATGCAGCTCTGTAATCTGCCCTTGCGGGGCTGGTGTGGTAACAACAGTTCTGCTAAAGTCCATAATCCAGCCGGCCAGGCATATAATAGCCAGAGCCAGAAGGGCAATTATCAATTTTGTTGGCTGAATAGCCATCCGAAAGGTCTGGAATATTTTGGGGAAGAGAAGATTATCAAAGATTTGGTAAGATTGTTTTTCGCTGTCCATTTTTGCATCCTTTCAAAAAGGTTGTAATCTTATATGTTCTATAAATGGTATAAATTCATGTATATATATAATCTGCAGCCTGCCCATTTCAATAGATTTTTTAATATTTTTGAAATGTGATTTATTGACTGTCGGTAAGGGTATCTGGGGAATTTTCGTTCAGTTCGGAGGTTACCTTGTATTTGGCATCCAGCCAGGCTCCCAAATCTATCAGCTTGCAGCGCCTTGAGCAAAAAGGGAAAAATCTTGTTTCTTTGAATTTTTTTCCAGATGATACTTCAATTATTTTTTTGCAGATAGGGCATCTATATTTCATAACAAGACGCTAATCCTACTTTTATTAAGTCCCTTAAAATATGGTTTTCTGTCTGTTATTTGCTAATAAAATAACCGGTTAGGCGATTTTAAGGTGATTTCCTGCGGCAATTACAAATACTTGAGCTTTTATCTTGTAATGATTCTCTGACCAATCCATTTAAAGGCAAGCTTTAGTTTTTCGGGAAGACTTTTCTTTAATTGTCTTCGTTTTCTTCGTATTCTTGTGTCTCTATCATCGGTTGTTCCTGGCCTGTTGCGCGGCCTTGTTCCATCATCCGTGCATATTCAATACAATATCGCGCCCAAGGTTGTGCTTCAAGCCGTGCCTTTGGTATTGGTTTGCCCGTTCCTTCGCAGATACCATAGGTTCGCTCTTCGATACGCTGCAATGCATCATCGATTTCTCTTAGCAGCTTCCTTTCACTGTCCATCAAACCAAGTGCGAATTCCTGCTCGTAGTTGTCAGTGCCGATATCAGCCATATGAATTGGCATGCTTGACAGGTCTCCACTTGCATCAAGCCGGGACTTTTTAAGGGTTTCATCTTCCATTTCGTTTACGTTTAGCAAAATTTCTTTGCGTTTTTCAAGCAGCGATTGTTTAAAACGTTCAATATCATCAATGGTTAAATTGCCTTTTTTCATCCTAGTTGAGCTTACCTTTTTTCTTGTTAGCTTTTTGCGTTTCTGTGCCACTTATTTTACGCCTTATCTTAACTTACATAAATTTCGGCATATCTATAAAATTCATATTATAGCAGATTATCGTGTCTTTTGTGTAATACTTTTTTCTAAAGATGTGGAGTTAAGCTTCAAAAAAATATAGCTTGCAGAATAAGCTTTTTGAAGCCGATTCTCCAGCAGAGTTAAGTTCTTGAAAAATAAGCAGTTACAGCAAAAGGAGGCTATTTTAGGTGTTAATCGGCTGATTCGCCGGAGATTGTTTTATTGTCTTTTGCAAATTTGCCCAAAGGCAGGAAAAATTTTTTCAGTCCAACCTTACCTGTAAACGTCCTGACACCAAAGACTTTTTCGATTTGCTGTGAGGAAAAAATGCCTTCTGCGTGGCCGTACCGGTAACTATTATCGGCCCCGAGAAGCAGGGCTTGGTCACAATATTGAATTGCAAGATTAATATCGTGCGTCACAGCCAAGATAGTTTTACCTTTTTCAATCTGTGCACTTTTGAGCAAATCATATATACCCACCTGATGTTTCAAATCAAGAAAGCTTGTAGGCTCGTCCAGGAGCAAAATAGGAGTATTCTGAGCAAGTGCCCGAGCGATAAAAACCAGTTGCCGCTCACCTCCACTTAATTCTTTAAGAGAGCGTGTGGCAAACTGGGCTGTGTCGGTCACTTCAAGTGATTCTTTTACAAATTTCTTATCGGCTTTAGTTTCAAAACCGAACGTACCCAAATATGGCGCCCTTGCCATCGAAACCACTTCTGTCACCGTAAAGTCAAATACCGGCACAAACTCCTGTCGAACGACGGCAACTTTTTGAGCAAGATTTTTGATTGAATAAGATTCTACGTATGCAGCATCAATTTTTATAGAACCGGCTTTAGGTCTCAACAATCCACAAAGCAGATTTAGCAACGTTGTTTTACCTGCTCCGTTCGGTCCTGCTATTGCTAAAAAGGTCCCCTGCATTACATTAAAGCTAAGGTCTTTGAGGATTGTTCTAGTAGAATAGCTGAAGTTTAGATTTTCAACCTCTATAATACTGTTCATTTTAGCCAACTAACCTTTTTAGTATATTTTGCCAGCAGAATAAGAAAGAACGGGCCGCCGGTAATAGCTGTAATCACACCTACCGGCAATTGGGCAGGGGCAACAACGATACGGGCAAGTGTATCTGCAACAACCAAGAATGCGCTTCCGATTATTGCACTGACAGGCAGCAGTTGACGATGGTCGGGGCCTAATACCATTCGAACTCCGTGAGGTATGATAAGGCCTACGAAGCCAACCAGCCCGCTTAAACTAACGGCAATAGCTGTTATAAAGGCTGCAAAGCCGAAGGCAGTTATCTTGGTTTTTGCCGTGTCAACGCCAAGTCCTTTTGCCTCCTCCTCTCCAAAGGTTAAGATATTTAATTTATGGCTGAGGCTGAATAATCCGAATATCCCTGCGAAAATAAAGCTCGCGCTAATCCACAATACCGGGATATTTTTTTCCGTTATGTTTCCCATCAACCAGAATATTGTTGAATACACCTGCTGGCTTTTCGCTATTGATGTTAAGAACATAATCACCGCTGAGAAGAAAGCATTAACTACAACGCCAGCCAGCAGCAGACTTATCACCTGCGACTTTCCTGCCAAATGCCCGATGCACCAAACCAGCCAGACGGTTATAAGGGCACCGGCAAATGCAAAAACTGCTATTGGTGACCCTGCCCAAAAGCTCCAGGTCATACCTGATAAGACCGCAATAATGACACCTAATCCTGCGCCGCTTGATATGCCGAGAATATAAGGGTCAGCGAGCGGATTTCGTAAAATCGCCTGCAATACGACTCCCGAACAAGCCAATGCTGCGCCTACCAGCGCAGCTAAAATAACCCGTGGCAGTCTGACACCGAAAAAGATTTCGTAGTCTATGTTTTCACCCGGTGTATCGGATGGGCCGGAAAGAATGTTCCTAAAGGAAACCTTTTGTGTCCCCACAAAGCAGCACAAAGTCATTATTATCACCAGCAGTATGAAACAAGTAATAACTCTAAAGAAAAGCTTTTTTAATGTTAAAGTCGCAGCCATCTAATTATCTGCTCTATCGTTTTGGACAGAGAATAAGTCGCAATAGCAAAAACGATTTTTTCGCAAAACCAATTCTCCTGTTTTTAGCGATATTTTATTACGAAACATCGGTCCGTCATAAACAAATGAATGAAACTCTCCATTTTCACCACAGGGGTCCACACCGGCAGGCAGTTCGGACAGAAACAGCCTATCGAATATCCTGCCAACGAATTTCTTATCAATGGCGTTGGTATCTACACAGCTAACTATCGTTTTGAAACCCAGGTCTATAAACTCATTGGCAAGTTCAAGGGTATCTCTCTTCCACAGTGGAAACAGAGCGTTCATTTTTATTTTTGACAGGTTCTTCTGCCGGTGTTTTCTTACATCCTCAAGGAAAATATCCCCAAAGGCAACAGTGTATACACCTGCTTTTATATGCTTTGCCAGAACATTTCGCATCTTGGCCTCATATTCCTCGTCCGAGTCGTTTTTTGAACAAAATATGCTCTCAAGAAAAATATCGAGGGATTTTGCCTGCAGCCGGAGTAAATGTTGCCTTACTCCGTGCATACTGACTCTGTCGTAGTCTCTGTTAATAGTCGTCAAAAGGGACACTATTTCGTAGCTTTTTGATTTTTGCAGTTCATAAAGAGCTAAAGCGCTGTCTTTGCCTCCGCTCCACGCCAGTATTACTTTTTCCTTCATATAGCTTGTCTATTTTCGAATTCTATTGTTTAGCGTGCAGGTATCGTTTAATTAACTCTGCGCCCTCGGGCAGTCTTGGACCCAGTCTTATTACAGTATCCGATTGGATGACGTAAATTCTTTTGTTTCTTACTGCGGGAAGGTTTGTGAATTTATCCCAGAATACTTCTGCTGTCTGTTGCTGCTGTGAAAGATTATCATTGCCCATCGCAGACTGGATTATAACCTCTGCGCCACAAGCTAAAAGTTCTTCGGTTCCTATTGGTGGATATTGCTGGATAGTATCCCCGATAGCATTTTCCCCGCCGACCCGCCCAATTAATTCATTTATAAAGGTATTTCTGCCAGCTACGCGCAAAGGCTCGGGCTGCACAACCCATAAGACTTTTACCTTATTTTTCGAATACAATTTAGGCTGCAAATCATCAAATTGTTCGCGCATACTCTTGACCAGCTCGTCAGCACGTTGTTCAGAGCCTGTAGCAGTGCCGATTTTCCGTATCACATCTAAAAGCTCTCCAATTTTTTCTATCTTTAGTGTCAAAACCCGATAGCCCAAACGATTTAAGCTGTCAGCAACTGATTTTTGCTGCTCAAACAATAATGTAACCACCAAATCTGGCTTAGCAGCTATGATTGCTTCGGTATTCGGCTGCCAGAATGTCCCTACCTTACTCTTTTCGGCTGCCTCTGGAGGGTAATCACTGTCGCTGGAGACCGCAACAATTTTTTCTCCAAGCCCCAAGGCAAAAAGGATTTCAGTAAGATTAGGGGCAAGGGAAACAATTCTATTCGGCAAGTTTGATTCGGCTGATATATGGTGGGCATTAAGCGACGCTTTATGTCCGAAGAGATACACCAAACACGAAAAACAAATCAGGATGACTATCAACAATAATATCCACTGGTATTTCATATTATGTTCGCTTAAACTGCTTTTCTAATTCATCTATCGAGAATTTTATTGTTGTAGGCCTGCCATGCGGACAGCGACTTGCTCTTTCTACAGTTTCTTTATCCGAAAGTAACTGTTGTATCTCCGTATCAGTAAGTTTTTGGCCGGCTTTGATTGCAGCCTTACATGCAGCCATATTCACAACCTCATCAAGCAGTTGTTCCCTGTCAAGTCCTATAGCTTTATCGGTGAGCAAATCGATTAAATCCCGAACAAAATCGACCGGCTCGGCTTTTGCCAGCATGGTGGGAAACGCCTGGATTGCCATAGTCTTAGGGCCAAACGGTGTCAGCTCAATTCCTAATCTTTCGAGCAGTTCGGTATTGGCCTGGAGTACATCAGCAGCAGCATTTGTCAGTTCAAAGGTTTCGGGTATAAGCAGCTTCTGTGATTCGAGATTGCTTTTTTTTATTCGGCTGCACAAATTTTCATACATTATGCGCTCATGAAGTGCATGCTGGTCGATAACGATAAAACCATCGTCGGCTTCTGCGACAATGAAACTGTCAAGTATTTGAATAAACTGTCTTTGTGGTTCTATCTGTGTTTGTATTTTGCTTACCTGCTCTGTGTGGCCGGTTTCTTTGTATGGTGGTCTTTTGCCTGTTGTCGGGCGAAAACCGATTTGCTGCTGGCTTTGAATAGGTCTATGTTTTTTGAAGAATTCGGCCATTGCATCTGCAATTTTCTGGTTTCTGTGGCTTCCTGCGGTCCGCTTTTCAGTTGAGACTGCTGCCGTTGAGGGCAATTTTGCCTGTATCTGGAGATTTGTCGCTAAGAGCTTTTCCCGTATAGCACCGAGTATCTGCGAATGAACTAAATTGGCATTGTAAAACCTCACCTCAATCTTAGTAGGATGAACATTGACGTCATAGTCTTCGCAGGGCATTTGAATAAATAAAAAGACAACGGGGAATCTATCCGGCTCTAAGCTGCCGCGGTATGCCTCTTTGATTGCGTGAGATATAAATTTGTCGCGGATGAACCGGCCATTTAGAAATATGTACTGAAACTTGCTATTTGCTCTCGAAATATTAGGTTTTCCCAGCAAAGCGAAAATATGCAAACCTTTTTCGTTACTTTCTGTTTCAATCATATTTTCAGAAATCTCGTGTGAGAACAATTCAGCTATGCGCTGACGAAGACTTTGTTGTTGACGCAATTGATAAAGCTCTTTGCCATTATGTATGAGAGTTATATCCAGATTGCAATTTGCAAGAACGATTTTTACAAAATGCTCGATGATGTGACCAATTTCGGTATTGGCGGTCTTGAGAAACTTTCTTCTTGCAGGCAGTTTATAAAAAAGGTCTCTGACCTGTATTGTTGTGCCGTAATCTGCGCTGCAGGGGCCTACGTTGCTTTTACTTCCGCAGTCGATTTCGATGCAGTTTCCGGCTGGCGAATCTTTCATTCGGCTGACAGCCCTGACCTGCGACACTGATGCAATGCTTGCTAATGCTTCGCCTCTGAAGCCAAGCGTAGATATGCCGCGCAGGTCGGATGCGGTTTTGATTTTACTGGTGGTGTGTGATTCAAAGGCACAGGCCAGGTCTTCGGCATCCATCCCAAAACCGTTATCAGCAACCGATATTAATTTGCGACCTCCATCCTCGATGGAAATGGTAATTTTTGTCGCTCCTGCATCTATGCTGTTTTCCATCAGTTCCTTGACCACGCTGGCAGGACGTTCAATTACCTCGCCGGCCGCAATCATATTTATCATATTCTGGTCGAGGGTAACTATCTGGCCCATTGCTTCTCTCACCCCAGAAAAGTTTTAAGTTGTTAGTGTTGAGCTTTGAGTTAATCGGGGAACTCAAGGCTCGCTAACTTTCAAGCAGACTCTTACCTGTCATTTCTTCGGGTTGTTGTAATTCCATCATCTCGAGCAAGGTAGGTCCCACATCAGCTAATCTTCCATCTTGCCTTAGTTTTCTATTTTTATATCGTTTGTCAAACACAATCAACGGCACATCACCAATGGTGTGGGCGGTGTGTGGCTTATCGGGGCTTTCGTCTATCATTTTTTCGAAATTACCGTGGTCGGCGGTAATTATGACAGCGCCGCCGAGACTTTCTACTTTGTCTAAAATCCTGCCCACACATTCATCCACTGCCTCAGCTGCTTTAATCGCTGCCGACAGCACGCCGGTATGCCCGACCATATCAGGATTTGCAAAATTTACTACTACCACATCATACTTATTTGAATCCAATCTTTTTAGCACAACGTCGGTAACCTCATAGGCGCTCATCTCAGGTTTTAAGTCGTAGGTTTTAACTCGTGGTGAAGGCACAATTTGTCTGTCCTCACCGCTGAACGGTTTCTCAGTATAATCATTGAAAAAGAAAGTGACGTGAGCATATTTTTCGGTTTCAGCACAGCGAAATTGTTTTAGTCCCAGCGAGCTCCAGTATGCGCCTAAAATATTTTTCATTTTAGACCGTTTCGGAAAAACCACCGGAGCAGGTATCGTTACATCATATTCGGTCATACAGACGAAATGTATCTTAGGCCTGGTTGTTTGTGGGAAATTTTTGAAGTCCGGCTCAACAAATGCACGAGTGATTTCGCGAGGCCTATCACCGCGGAAGTTAAAGAACACAACGCCGTCACCATTAGCAATAGTGGCTATTGGTTCGTTATCCTTGTTTACGATACAAGTCGGTTCAATAAATTCGTCCGTTACCTGCTTTTCATAACTTTTGGCAACGGCTTCTACGGCACTGGTTGCCTTTAGACCTTTGCCTATTGTCATACATTCGTAGGCTTTTTGTACACGCTCCCATCGGCTATCGCGGTCCATCGAATAAAACCTGCCCATAACAGTCGCAATTTTACCTACACCTATTTGCCTGGCTTTTTTCTCAATATCGGCTATATAGCCAGCGCCGCTGTTCGGAGGCGAATCCCGCCCGTCGGTAAATGCGTGTATAAAGACGTCCGTTATGTTGCTTCTTTTTGCCAGTTCGAGCAGGCCATACAGGTGGTCCAACAGTGAATGCACGCCAATATCACTGCACAGGCCCATAATGTGCATTTTGCCGTTATGTTCTTTTATGAATTCGACTAAGCTGCGGAGCTGTTCATTTTCAAAAAAAGAGCCGTCACGAATAGCTTTGCTGATTCTTACGGATTCCTGAGGGACGATTCTGCCTGCGCCGAGGTTCTGATGTCCCACTTCGCTGTTGCCCATTGTGCCGTCCGGCAGGCCCACATGTTCGCCGCTGGTATGAATCAGACAGTTAGGGTATTCAGCCATCAACACATCATCAACCGGGGTATTGGCACGCTTGACAGCATTATACTCATCCTCGGCTGGGTTGGGATTATAACCCCATCCGTCGCGGATAATTAAAACGAACGGCTTTTTTTGCAAACTTTCTTTTGCCATAAAAAATAAGACCTCAAAATGAAACAATCTCCACGAGGTTTTACCTCGACAGTATCTTATGCCCTGAACGGATTCTCAATTTGTTATAAATTTCAAAATGGGATATCAAACGAATATGATATAACAATAGATTAAATATGTCAAACATTTCAACAAAACCCTAAATAACAAAAAGTCCCGGTCTGCTAAAAGTTTTTTGACAGCAGCAGCTACTATGGTATAATTTCAGCCGCCAATTAGGGATTACTTATAAATTACAGAGAGGGTGGCTGGTGTATTATCCTGTGCTGGAAAGGAAAATGTAAATGTCCGATAGAACAGACGGCATAAAGACAAAATGTAAAGGGCAAAATGTAAAAACCGATAATCGCTTACTTTTTGCTCTTTACTTTTTGCTTTTCAGTTTTTTGTTCTACATCGGCTGTAACCAGCAGCAGAAGGCGGTTGATTTATACGTCGAGGCCGTAATGCTCACCGAATTTGACGAGAAAGAAATGGCCGTCGAAAAGCTCAACTCCGCGGTTCAATTAAACAAGCGTTTCTCGTTAGCTTATTCTCTACTTGGAGAGCTTTACCAGGAATTAAAGGACTATGAAAAAAGCGCCGCCTCCTACGAAAAAGCAACCGAGCTGAATCCCTGGTCCTTCAGGGACTATTTCAATCTTGGCCGCGTTTACCAGATTATGAAAAAATTTGCACTGGCCGTAAAAGCATACGCAAAAGCTTGTGAAATCAAGCCTAATCATCTTGAAGCACATATCAACGCTGCCAAATCCTACTATGAGCTCAAAGACTACAATAGCGCTTTGGCTTATACCGCCAGAGCCGAACAAATCGACCCCAATGTAAGCGATGTCCAGAAGCTGCTCGGTAATATTTATGAATCGCAGAAAGATTATGAGCAGGCTATCGGCTCCTACAAACGTGCGCTGGAAATAGACAGTAACAATCCGGAGATTATGACTTCTCTGGCGGTGGCATATCTGAGAACCAACCGCAACATTGTAGCAAAAGAGCTTTTAACATCGGTGATACAAATCCAGCCCGAGAATAATGCCGCTTATCAATATCTCGGATTCTGTTATCTGCGACTTGGTGATGTGGATAAATCAACAGAAAATTACAGCAAAGCTATTGAAATAAACAATATGGATTGGGAGGCACACCGAGGGCTCGGGGTTGCTTATATGATAAGGGCAATCGATAAAGATAATAAAGACGAGACACTAAAGGCAAGGCTTAAGTCCAAGGCAATCGAGCAATGGCGTCTGGCTTTAGATATCTATCCCGAACAGCCTCGAAGTGAAAGGCTGGTTAAGCTGATACAGAAATATTCAGAATAAAGGAACATATTTGTTTTGGCAGATTTTCAGGACGGAGAATTAGAGAGAGAAATAAGTAATTCACGACCTCGACCAGGCAGGGCTTTTTTGAAACATCGACTTTCGGCACTGCCTGACTTGACGGCGCAGCTTACCTTCTGGCTTTTAGTGGTAGGTGGCTTAGCACTAGATTTGTGGACCAAAAGCGCAGTCTTTGCCTATTTGGAACACCACGATAACATCTCAGTTATAGACGGTTTTCTTCGATTAGTAATGGCACTAAACGATGGTGCTGCTTTTGGGTTGTTCCCTGGCCACCCGAACTGGTTGATAGCAGTCTCGGTCATTGCACTGGCAAGTATTATTGCGATTTTTCTTTTCAGCGGCGCTAGGCAGAAATCTATTCATATTGCCCTCGGACTCTTCGCTGCCGGTGTTTGCGGCAATCTATGGGACAGAATCTTCAACGATGGTTTGGTGCGAGATTTTATCGATATTGTCTACTGGCCGGGCAAACATTGGCCCGCTTTCAATATTGCAGACAGTATGCTCTGTGCCGGCGTTGTGCTGATGATGGTTTCAACCTTTTTTACTGAGATGTCTTCTCGAAAACATCCTCGGCAACATAAATAGGAGCATTTGATGCCACCCCTAATGCAATCGCATCGGAAGGACGGGAGTCAATTTTGATAATTCGCCCATCCAGACTTAAACATATATTTGCATAAAAAGTATGATTGTGCAAATCATTTATAATTATCTTTTCTATTTTAGCACCGAGATTCTCAATTATGCTGTCCAATAAGTCATGCGTCATTGGTCGAGGTGGTTTGATACCCTTTAGGCGGCGGTCAATTGCAAAAATTTCAACTATGCCAATAACGATAGGAAAACTGCGCTTGCCGTTGCGCTCCTTTAAGACGATTACCTGCTGGTCGGATGTCTCGTTAATGATTATTCGCGATAGCTCAACTTCGACGTCCACTTTGGCACCATTTTTAACAACAAAAACTGAAAAATACCCCTTTTTTAATATACTTTACAATTCTAAGAGGTGTTTTTCAACAGTTTTTAATTGTTCTGTCAATTCAGCTAACCTATCTCTTGCCTGTTTAACGACTTGCGGTTTTGCTTTGGCAACAAAATTTTCATTGCCTAATTTGGCCTCTACAGCCTTTTTTGCCTTTTCTATCTCGTCCTTCTGCTTTTCCAGACGTTTTCGTTCGGCCTCGGTATCAACAACATCATGAACGTAAATCTGCATATCATCGTGTATTACCGCCGCTGCGTTCTTTGGCTTCTGAATATCGTCTCCCGCCTTAAATTTGTCAAGACGCTCAAGTTGGCAAATCAAATTACTATGTTTACTATAAAGATTAACTATGGGCTTGGTATCTTTTGCTGATATGTTTACCGACACATTTAGTTTGCGAAAAGGTGTAATATTGTATTCATTTCTAATATACCGGATAGCACGAACCGCTGCTTGAATTCGGTCAATTTCTAGCCCCACGTCATAATCGTTTCCTTTAGTAAAATGCAATTCGTTGGGCCATTGGGCGATTGTTAACGCCTTAGATTCGCTAGTCTCGATTAGATCTTTGAGGTTTCTCACCGGTGCAATTTCATTTAGCTTCTGAAATATTCCTTCGGTGATAAACGGCACAAACGGATGCAGCAATCGCAAAATCTGGTCAAGAACAAAAGCAAGCACATTTTGAACGAGAGGCTTTTTCTGCTCATCCTCCATTCTTGGCTTTACCCATTCCAGATACCAATCGCAGAACTCATTCCAGAAAAACCTTGAGATAAGACCTAAAGGTTCGTCAAACTTATAATTATTCAATGATTCAGTGGCGTTGTCGATTGTATATGAAAGGCGGGAAAGAATCCATCTGTCTGTGATTGTCATTTTGTCTTCATTAAATCTGTCCGGGTCAATACCATCGAGATTCATTATCGCAAAACGTGAGGCGTTCCAGAGCTTATTGCAGAAATTTCGGCCGATATCAAACTTCGGCGAAGTATTTTCTTCCCGACCATCCGGTAGTTTCATTTTCTGCACCGGCATCCGGACATCCTGTGTCTGTGTGGTCATACTGGCCAGTGTAAACCGCATTGCATCAGCCCCGTGACTGTTAATGGCCACCAGAGGGTCAATGCCATTGCCAAGACTCTTGGACATCTTGCGCCCTTCACCGTCCTGTATCATTGCATGAATGAAAACATCTCTGAATGGAATATCTCCAACGCAGTATTGTCCCATCATTACCATACGTGAGACCCAAAGCGTGATAATTTCGCGAGCTGTGCAGAGAACATCACCGGGATAAAATGCCTTTAATTCCGGCGTTTCATCAGGCCAGCCCATCGTGCTAAACGGCCACAACGCCGAACTAAACCATGTATCCAATACATCTGCGTCCTCTTCAAAACCTGTCTGTTCAAGTTGTTTTTCAATATCTCGATTCTGTTTTACACACACGCGAAGAACACCATCTGAAGGAATTGGGTATTCACTGAAGTTGTTGTCCGTCTTATCCTGTATGGCAATCTCGCCCAAATATTTTTCTCCGAGATCATGAATAAGATGAAGACATCGGTCGTCCCGTTCGGTAATTTTTTCTTTGTCCCATTCCTCCAAAGCGTAAGTCCAAATTGGTATTCTGTGTCCCCACCATAGCTGTCTGCTGATAGGCCAGTCGCGGAGGTTTTCCAACCAGTTTTGGTAGGTTTTTGCATATCGCTCAGGAATAAATCTCAATCGCCCATCCAACAACGGCTTCAATGCCAACCCCGCTAATGAATTAACCGGCACATCCGTTCCTTCGATTAATTTTTCTGCGAGAGACGAGTCACGAGTCACGAGCGACGGAATCGGTTTTTTGACAGCGATATACCACTGGTCGGATAGATATGGCTCGATAGGGACGTGGCTGCGGTAACTATGACCGACTTCGTGCGTGTATTCGCGAATATCTTCGAGCAGATTTTCCTGTCGGAACCATTCAATGATAGCTTCTCGTGCCTCGAATCGGTCCATACCGAGCAAAAACTGTGCATCAATACCTGCATCTGTCCAGCCGAATTTATCGCTGATTGTGCCGTCCGGCGCCATAACATTGATGACCTCCAACCCTTGCCTCTGGCCAATTTCCCAGTCATCCGGGTCGTGGGCGGGAGTTACCTTCAAAAAACCAGTGGAAAATCGCGCCTTTTCACCCCGCCCCTCCGATGGGCGGGGTTCATCCTCACCATTGGGGTCAGGCAGAACAACGTGCTCATCTGCTATAATCGGAATGATGCGACCTACAATCGGCAAACGAACCTTTTTCCCGACCAGATGTTTTGCACGCCTGTCCGCTGGGTTCATAGCAACAGCCGTGTCGCCAAGCATTGTCTCAGGTCGTGTAGTAGCTACAGTAACGTATTCGATTCGTTTGCCTTCAATCTCAACAGATTCAGCAAGCGGATACCGCAGATACCAGAAATGTCCCTGCACCGTTTCGTGCTCGACCTCATCGTCGGCCAGGACCGTCTGCGTAGCTGGGTCCCAGTTGACTAATCTTTTGCCTCGATAAATCAGTGCGTCTTTGAAGAGCTTGAAAAATGCAGCACGGACGGCCTTTGCACATACATCATCCATAGTAAAGCGCGTTCGCTGCCAGTCACAGGAGCAGCCCATAGCCTTTAGCTGTTCGATAATTGTAGCCTCGTATTCATCTTTCCAGGCCTGCAAACGTTCGACAAACTCCTCGCGTGTAAAATCTGTCCGCCGTTTGCCTTCCTCCGATAGGATGCGCTTCTCAACAACTGTCTGAGTAGCAATGCCGGCATGGTCGGTGCCAGGCATCCAGAGAGTGTTGTAATTTTGCATCCGATGGAACCGAATTAACACATCCTGCAATGTGTTATTAAGTGCATGACCGAGGTGCAGCGGTGCAGTAACATTAGGGGGAGGAATCACGATTACATATGGTTTTTTG
>Ga0111206_137_pt1 | contig 15591 bp, 13 predicted proteins | sample DeeMarSWOR152_54_FD_80376 | JGI IMG/M metagenome (GOLD analysis project Ga0111206, IMG submission 80376) | Coxiella sp. DG_40 | reverse complement strand
TACAAGGAGGTAAACATCGTCGCGTGCGAGGGCCCTGTTGTGGGGGCTGGCGCATACGCCAGGTCGAAAATTGTGCCCTGCTCGGCTAATAGACGAAGGTTGGGAGTGGTGTCGCGTTTATAGCCGTAGACGGAACAACGGTCCCTTCTTGTGGTATCGATGCTGATAAAAATAATGTTGGGTTTTTTCTCCCTGTGCCCCTTAGCGCAGCCGCTCAACCAAAGGCTACCTGCCAGACTGGCCGACAGGCCACCGTAGAGCCCGTATTTTAACATCTCGCGTCGGCTCAAACTACTGGATAAATTTCTCTTACTTCCCATATTTGAGATATTCCTTGCTTTTATCTCCTGCCTCTTAGCACGAATCCCAATGGTATATAGTCACTACAGGAAAATTTAATTTTATTGTATTCGGCAAAAGACTTTAGGTCAACCAGATATTGATACGATTTTACTAATCTTATAGTTCGGTTGTTTCTCCCGGAAACTTCATGCGGACACAGAAGCAGATAATATCTCTCAAATTAAACAAGCGAAGAGGTCCCTGACCATAGTCTTTCGGTTTATGAGCCTGTGCCTTATTTTATAACTTGGACTTCCTGAAAAATGCGATTCGATTATATTAAATGTCAAATTTTTGCAATTCAGCCCACGTTTTTCATTGAAAAGCTAAGATTCAAAATACACAATTGATAGCATTAAGCATCTTGCTTCAAATAAATACTGAATTTTCAGTAGGAACAGAGAAGATTAGATATATATTCCCCTATTAGTTTTCGGACGCTACGGAAAACCATCTCGATATTAGAGCATTGCTGGAGCCAGTTAACCTCTTATATTTGAGTTTAGGCTATTTCTACAAACCAAATTAAAAAAGATTCCCCTAAAGCAACCCAACAACAGGTCAGAGAGACAATTGGAGTAGATAGAGGAGTCCCTTGTATCTTACAGTTCAATCGGCTATCATATTGCCTAAAACAACATTGTATCTGGTCAGATTAGTCGTACGTATGAAAAGGGATAAAATATCAACTTGTAGCAAGGAGGAAATTAATGCCTTCCGACCTTATTATTATTGGGATTTATTTAGTGTTGATGTTTACGGCCGGGGTATTTTTCAGCAGAAATATAAAGAATACCGCAGATTATTTTCTTGCTGCACGCTCAGCACCATGGTTCTGGATTATGGGCGCTGTGTGGGCAACAAACATAGGTTTTCTTCATGGTTATTTAGCTCATGGCGGCGCAGCTTATGAATGGGGATTGATTCAAGCTAATTTTGAATGGTTTCAAGGCCCATTTGCTTATATTTTGACTGGTTTATTCTTTATCGCATTTTATTGGCGTGCCGGTATATTTACCGTGCCACATTTTCTGGAAAGAAGGTACGGCTCGGCCATAAGACTTATTTACTGTCTGGCGTGGTTAGTTATTTTTGTTGTAACTATAGCAGCGGAATTATATCTGGGAGGTATGTTCCTTAAGAATATCTTGCATATACCTTTCTGGCCGACGGTTTTTGTGTTAATCGGTGTGGTGGGTACCTATACACTCTTAGGCGGCTTAGGGGCTGCAATAATGATGGAATTTGTTCAGTTTATCATTATGATGATTGGTACAATGCCTCTGCTCTTTATCCTACTACATATGACCGGTGGTTTCGAAGGTCTAAAAGATATATTGCTGACTCAGTGGAATGTCAGCCCTCAATATTTCAGCGTTTTGCCTGACATACATCATCCTTATGGGCCAGGTCCCTGGGTTATTATGGCGCTTTGTTTTGTAGTCTCAATAGGCTGGTGTGCGGGTCATCAGTCGATGGTACAGAGAAATCTAGGGGCACGGTCATTATACGATGCCAAGCTTGGGTATGTTGTTGCCAGTATACCAAAGACATTAGGTGCGTTTTTGTATGTAGTTCCTATGGTTGCAGCGCCGATAATCTTTGCTCGGCGTGGTATATTTGTCGAGAGAGCTGACGCCGCATATGGCAAACTTATCCTGAATCTACTCCCTGCGGGAATGTTAGGTTTATTCATCGCTGGCTTAGTATCGGCAGGGCTGTCAAGCATTGGCAGTGTATTGAATTCATCATCTACTATGGTCGTCAAAGACATTTATGAACGGTTCCTCGTAAAAGGAAAATCTGACCATCATTACTTTATTGCCGGACGTGTGGCGACATTTGGAATAATAGTTCTGTCGCTGCTATTGGTTCCGGTGGTATTGAAAGTATATCTGATTATGTGGTTGGAACAGACCTTGCTGGCTATGCTATTAGGGCCATTTACGGCAGTTTTAATGTTAGGTATATTCTGGCGCCGGACTAATACACCGGGCAGTTTAATAGGTTTTTTATTTGGTGGAGCCTTTGCCATATTCATGCAGCAAGGATTAGGAATAAACATATTTATGCTTATTGGCTGGTGGTCTTTTGTGGTTACGCTGATAGTTACAGTTATTGCAACTTTGCTTACAGAACCGCCGGAAACAGAGAAAGTTGAAGGAATAACTTGGGAAAGTGATTTCCATTCGCAGGTAGGTGCAATAGTTGAGCAGCGTGCAGAGAATAGTGGGACTAAAGTGACTCAGCTGCCTGAGATAAAAATCACTATGCCACCTTGGTATCTTAATCTTAAGTACTGGGCTACAGGAATTTTAGTTGTTCAGATTGCCCTGTTATTCTTCTTTGGATAGAAGTATCTTCTGCAAATCAGGAGTAGATAAATTGCAGAAGGCAAAAAGGGAAACGAAATGACACTTCAACACAGGGAAAGAGTTATGATGGCTCTGGAGCACAAAAATCCGGACCGCTGTCCGATGCAGATAAGCTTTACTCCGGAGTTTGCGTTGAGGCTGCGAAAAGATTTAGGACAGGCCAATGTTAGTCAACACAATCCGCATGGCGGCGGCAATACGTATGAGTTAGAACGTGTGCTTGATGAGGACATGCTGTTGACCTCTGTCGGGTGGGCTAATTCGTATTATCAGGTTGATTGTGAAGCAGGTGAGGGATATACCGATGAATGGGGCGTTGGATGGCAGGTGGCTGAGTATGATACAAAATTCGGCAAAGGTAAATATACCGAAATTGTTGGGCATCCACTGGCTGAAGATTCTGCTATAGAGAGTTACCAACCCCCAGACCCAAATAGACCCGACTTGTATACGGAGGCCGAAAGGGTTGTAAAAGAATATAAGGATAAGTACTGGATTGTTGGTGTAACTGTTACCACTATATGGGAGACCGCTTGGGCGCTGCGTGGTCTTGAGCGTATGTTGATGGATTTAAGGCTTAATCCCGACTTGGCGAATCTAATCCTTGACATTCCATATCAATATCATTTAGCGGCCGCTAAAAAGCTTGTGCAGCTGGGCGTCGATATGATTTGGGTCGGGGATGACATGGGTACGCAGCGTGGAATGCTGATAGCACCGGAGCAATGGCGCCAAATTTTTAAGCCAAAGATGGCCGATTTTATCAGGACACTGAGGGACGTAAATCCTGATATTAAAATTGCCTATCACTCAGACGGAAATATTTACCAGATAATCCCAGATTTCATTGAGATTGGTTTGGATGTGCTTAATCCTATTCAGCCGGCGTGTATGGACCCGGCAAAGGTCAAGAAGGACTTTGGTGATAAACTTTGCTTTTGGGGCACGATGGATGAGCAGCATACCCTTCCATTTGGGACGCCGGGGGATGTTGAAAAGGAAGTTAAAAAGCGACTGAAAACAATCGGCAACAATGGCGGGCTGATAATTGGACCCACACATCATGTCCAGCTCGATACACCGCTGGAAAACTTCTGGGCCATGGTCGACTCTATAAGAAAAACACCGTACAGAGAGCTATAACCATAATTCGAAAAGAGACGAAGCCTTGACTAATTATGAAATATTTGTAAAAACGATTAATTGGGAACAGACCGACAGGATATTGACCTATGATCTTGTAGATAACAATGAGTTACTTACAAGATACGGTAACTATGATGAATCGAAGAAGTATACATTCGAACAGTTGGTTGAAATAAACGCCAAATCTTTTAAGGGGATGGGACTTGATGTTACACGCTTCATCTATGACCCTGTAAATCACTGGATGGGTGCAAAGGTTAAGAACTGGATACACTTTTTCGGAGTCAATCCTGATGACTGGGAAGTATCCCAGGCAGGAGGGACAGCCTGGATTTCGAAAAGGCCGTTTTCAAACTTAAAAGAACTCGAAAAAAACATGCCTAATCCTCCCAAGTACGAAGAGATTAAAGAATGGTACGCTCCATTCATTAAAAATATAAAAGAGGTTTTTGATTTTTATGACCTTGTCTTCATTGGAGCGGTTGAAGGCCCTATGAGTGATTCTTACACTTATACCGATATGGAGCTTTTTATGACGGCAATCTATGATGCTCCGGAGCTTGTTTCGCATATTATGGATTGTACCGCTAAGTTTTCAGCTTATATTGCACAGGTTTTCGCCGAAAATGCGTCGGCACCTTTACAGTTTATGGGGGAAGATATTGCATGTGGTACAGGACCAATATTTAGCCCGAACTTTATAACCGAGCATGCTCTCCCGAGGTGGAGATGGATTAGTGAGCCCATTAAAGAGAAGGACTTTAAATTTTTGTTTCATACTGATGGAAGATACGGTGAACTGCTGCCCATAATATTTGACGAATTCGGAGCAGATGGCCTTAATCCTATAGAAAGAAATGGATGCAACGACATTTTTGAAATAAGAAAGCAGTACCACGATAAATTGCTTTTTGGAAATGTATGCTGTGCGGTTACCTTGCCCCGTGGGAACATCTACGATGTTGAAGATGAAACACTGGAATTGATAGAGAAAATTGGGCCACAAGGAGGTATATTAATAGGGTCCTCCAGTGAAGTTCATGACCTGATTCCTGCAGAGAATGCTTTGACAATGTATAAAACAGTTCATGAATACGGCACGTATCCCATCGATGTAGAGAGAATCAGAAAACGAAGGAACGACATTAAGGACAAATTAACAACAAGAAAAGAACAGCTTAAACATAGAAGATAGAGCAAATTTTCAAGAGGATATCAAGAGGATATTACAAATGCATGAGGAACTCAGAAAAGCAGTTTGCGAGGCTAATATTGAGCTTCAGAGGCAGAAGTTGGTAATTTATAGCTGGGGTAATGTCAGTGGAATAGACCGCGCAGCAGGCATAATAGCCATAAAGCCCAGCGGTGTTTCATATGATGAACTTACCCCTGATAAAATGGTGCTGCTCGACTTGGACGGAAAGGTTGTCAAGAGCGACCTTAAACCTTCGTCGGACACCCCAACCCATCTTGAGCTTTACAGAAATTTCAAAGCCCTCGGCGGTATATGTCATACCCATTCAATCAATGCGACTATGTGGGCTCAAGCCTGCCGGGAAATTCCCTGTTTTGGTACCACTCACGCCGATTTTTTCTATGGCCCTGTCCCTCTTACGGAGGTAATGACGAAAGATGAGATAAAAAGTAATTATGAACTGAATACCGGCAAGGTTATTGTCAGGCGATTTGCCGGCATTGACCCAATACAAATCCCTGGGGTACTGGTTGCCAATCATGGGCCCTTTACGTGGGGTAAAGGGCCTGCAGAGGCGGTTGAAAGTGCAGTTGTATTGGAGCAAATAGCGGCGATGGCACTGGGCACAATAACGGCAAATCCAAATCAGAAGGCAATTTCACAAGCACTTTTGGATAAGCACTACCTTCGTAAACATGGTAAAAATGCTTACTACGGCCAGAAATAAAGGCAAAATGACAGAACCGCTCCGTTGCTTTCTACCGAGATATTCGGCGGTTCTATGACGGGGCTGGGCTATTGGGGGGTTTCAGAATCAATCGTTAAAGGTGATACTTGTAATCCGCCTCTGCTGGTTGATAGCACCGGTAGTAGTTCGTTCAAATTATTGGGCAATGGAGTGTATGTTCCTATGAGGGTATAGATGCTATCGGTGCGCAAAGATGGGCGCGGGTGGATTTTTGGGATGGCAGTAGCGACAACAGCTCTTTGCCTTACCAGACCTTATCGAAACCTTCTGTTAAGCGCTAGTGATTTTGCAGAAGGCGGGGAATCTGATACATGTAAAGGGTTTATGTTTGGGATTAAGTTTCACGTTACGCTTGGTATTGCGGTTGCGATTATTGCGATTGCCGTTACGCTAATCACCCGGATGATAATTAGGTAGATTAGACGGCGCTGGTGAGGAGTTTTATAGTTGAGCCTCGTGTGGGCGGAGTTAAAGGAGGAAATAGTAGCTGAATACCAAAGACTCAGGGCTAAAAGCACAGAGACACAGAGTAAGAAGACAGGAGTAGAGAGTTATAAAAACGACCGGGATGGCGTCAGGTCGGAGACCTTTACCATCCCGGATGTTTTTACAAGTGTTAACACGTTTTTCCTTTATTCTGAGTCCTGCCAGGGGTCCTGCTGTGAGACAGAGGCCGGCTCCTCCGGGCTTTGCTGCTGCTCAGGGTTTTCTTCGTTCCAGGGCTGTGATTGGTTATACGGCTGTTGTGATTCTTCGCTGGTTTCCTGAGATTGTCCGCTCGGCCTTATGGCGTTGATAATTCTTTCAAACAAGTTCCACATTTTTGAATCTCCTTAATAAATCGGATTTTTTGTTCTATTTACTTTTTCGGACGTTTTCGTCCAAAGGCAGGCATTTGACTGCCAGCCAACTTTATAAAAATGTCATTTCGCACCAATAAGCCAGCTAAGTCACAGTATGAGGTTTTTTGGCGCTGTTTATGTTCATTGCGCTGGAGTGTGTTTTCGGCAATTTTAAGCGGTGACTTTATTACAGAAACCAAAAGGTTTTTCAGCTTAAATACGATGGGCAGCACATAAAGAGGCAGCAGAGGTTGGCTATTTAATATTTTGAGATGGCCGCGTGTACTCTCAGATGTATTCAATGGTGGCGGGAGGTTTCGGTGTTAAATCGTATAAACAGCGGTTGACGCTATTTATCTTAGTGATTCGCTCAGAAATCCGGTTGAGCTTGTCCCAGGGCAATTGTGTAACAGTTGCGGTTCGTGCGTCGGTGCTCTCAATGCAACGGACAACAATAATTTGTCCGAATTCGCGTGTGTTGTCTCGAATGCCGGTTGCGCGGTCGTTGAGCAGAACAGCTAGGTACTGGAAGGCACCGCTGTCGGCGAGCTCTTCCTCAACAATGGATGTTGCGGTTCGTACGATTTCCAGCCTTTCAGGTGTTACTTCACCTACAATTCGTGCAGCTAAAGCCGGACCGGGAAATGGAATCCGCTGGCAGATTTCGGCTGGTAACTTTAGAAATTTAGCGACCTGGCGAACATCATCTTTTCGCAATGTTTTAAGGGGCTCGATGACCGAGTAGCCATAGGCGGCTTGTGGGTCAATGCCGAGCTGTGCGAGAATATTGTGCTGACGTTTGATGCCGGCCACTGTCTCTTCGATGTCTGTAAGAATTGTGCCGTGCAGCAAAAAAGTTGCTTGGGATTCCTTAACAAGACGGGCGAAGACCTTCGAGTAAAATGTGTCGGTGACGGCCTGTCTTTTCTTCTCGGGGTCGCTGAGGCCGGCTAGAGCTGAAAGAAACTCTTTTTTGGCGTCCACCAATTCGACCGGGATGTCTAACGAAGTGAAAGTATTAACAACCCGCTCTGGTTCCCCTTCGCGCATCAAGGCGTTATCGATAAAGACGGATCTGAGTTGGTTACCCAAAGCACGATGTCCGAGGACAGTCACGAGAGAGCTGTCCACACCGCCACTTAGAGCGTTAATGGCCTTAGCCTTGCCTACTGTGTTTTTGATGTGGGCAATTTGTTCTTCGATGAATTTTTTGTAGTCCATTACGAGACCTCCTTATGAGCCTGTTTTGACCGATGCTGAGACTGTCTAAAAACTTAGAATCGCAAACTTAACGCCTTTAACAAAAAATGTCAAGTATTGCAGCCGACGCCGCGAAATTAGGCTCTGAGAAGCTGTTTTTGGTAAGAATTGCTATGAATTTGCTCGCAGCAACGGGCTCAAAGGGCGGAGATACAGGAAAAAATTAAAAAGTAAAAAGGGTGAAAATAAGGATTCAGGAGTAAAAAGTCTGTAGCCAAAAAAGGCGCTGGCGAGTGAGACTGGGAGAGAAGGTTAAAATAGAAGTTTTTGACTTATCTGAACTGTTAATTTGGCTAATGCTAAAGAGGTGATTAGTAAGCTCGGAACGCGCTGAAAAATTCAAGATTAGAAACAAAGTATGTCGATGGATTGCACAGAATAAAAAATAGGTGGCTCAAAGACCTATCGGTCATGTTAGCTTGACCTTACCTTGCCAACTTTCGGGAAAATTGGACACAAGGCAGAGCGAAATGCGGGCATAGCAAGCAAGAGCTAAAAATAAAGGTAAGAGCCACATAAGAAATAGGAGAGCTTCAAAAAGCTCTCCTTTTTTTGTGGCGGCACGTATTCATTTACTCTTTCTTTGCCCTATTTTGTGTTTTGTAGCAGCTGGCTAAGTTATTTCTGTATTCGACCTTCCCGACGCTGCTTGTGTCCTCCGGTGACGATGTTTTCCTGGACATATTTTGTAGCCTGAGACGAATCAGCGGTGTGAAGCGTTCAGAGGATAGGAACAGGTCTCAAGGATATTATGGCTGCTAAAGGAAAGCTTGAAGGGAGATGAATTTTGAGCAATTCAAGACAGTTCCTATGGGTCGTAACCTTTATGCCTCTGAACATAATCTTGACTGTGGTGCAGATTATATCAGTGTCTAAAGGACAATTGTTTCTGTTCGCAATAAAAACAAAAGCATAAAAATCAGAAGCACTATTTTAGGTTTTAAAACCAAACGTCCCATAAATAACGTTCAACCTTTATGAAAACGATAACTCTTTTATTACAAGGCTGGGTTGCTTTCTCGAATAAAACTGATGTTTTTTGCTTTTGATGTTTTTTGATGTATACTTTAAATATAAAATGTGTGGTGGGTAATGAAAAAGCTTCCACATCTTAAATTTTGAGCTTCTTACCACTATAAAGCGTTCACCGGTTGCATGTTTGCAACTTGGTGGGAAAGAACTTGATAAATGGCGATAGATTGAGGTAATCGAATGAAATCTGCACAAGATACCTCTAATAAGACCCCAAGAATAAAAGCGGACCTTCTTTTTGGTGAGTTCCTCGTCTTCAAAGGGCTTTTACACCGCAGGGAATTGATTGAAGCGCTAAACGTACAGCGTGAACAGGGTGGCAGACTCGGTGAAGTACTGCTCCAGTTGAAATTGCTAAGCGACGTGGATGTTACCTTGGCTCTTGCTGAACATCTCTCGATGGAGTACATGCGTCTCGATGATGTTACCAAGATAGATATGAACCTTGCTCGAACGCTGCCTGAGAGCATCGCCAAGCGTTTTTGTCTTGTGGCTATCGGTGAGATAGATGACCATGTTGTTGTTGCGATGGCTGATCCGCTTAATGTTATCGCGATAGATACAATCACGCTGAAGATAAAACGTAAGATTAAGGTGGTAATTAGCTCACCTGAGGAGATTCGTCAGGCGATAGAGGTGGTCTATCATGGTTCTGATGTCGAGGAGCAGCGGCTTCGCGACCTCGTGGAACTTGAAGTTGGTGAAGACGACCAAAAGATAGAAACGATTGTAGAGGATGCCTTAGAGGCGGATATAGAAAGCGAAGTAGCTGCAACGAAAGCACCTGTAATTCGCTTTGTCGACTTGCTGCTAAGCCAGGCCGTCAAAAGCAGAGCAAGTGATATTCATATCGAGCCACAGGAAAAATCAATGATGATTCGTATGCGAATTGATGGGGTGCTTCGTGATATGGTCCCGCCGGCCAGGAAAATGCAGGCGGCTGTAATTACCAGAATTAAGATTCTCTCAGAAATGGATATTGCCGAGCGCAGATTGCCCCAGGACGGCCGATTCAAAATGAAAGCCTCCGGCAGAAGTATAGACGTGCGAGTATCGGTACTTCCAACGATATATGGCGAAAAAGTGGTGATGCGAATCTTAGACGCCGCAGCGGTGAACCATGACCTGAATCAACTTGGCTTTGAACCCAAACGTCTTGAGCAGTTTAAAGCCGTATTATCACAGCCGCATGGCATCATAGTAGTTACGGGTCCGACCGGCAGCGGTAAAAGTACCACCTTATACTCAGCCCTGAATTACCTAAAGAATCCGGCGAAAAACATTACCACGGTCGAAGACCCGGTCGAATACCGTCTTGCAGGAATTAACCAAACTCAGGTTAAACCGGAAATTAAGCTCAATTTTGCAAAGTGCTTGCGGGCAATTTTGAGACAAGACCCTGACATAGTTTTAATAGGTGAAATTCGCGACAAAGAAACGGTTGAGATCGCGATAAAGGCATCTTTGACCGGCCATTTGGTTTTGAGTACCTTCCATACCAACGATGCACCCAGTGCGATAAGCAGATTCGTCTATATGGGGATTGAGCCATATTTGCTGGCTTCGACTCTCAATTTAGTTGTTGCCCAGAGGCTGGTAAGAAAAATCTGTGATCACTGCAAAGAGCCTGTGAAACTTAGTGAAGAAGTCCTCAAACGCTTGAAGATTGAGCCTAAGCGAGCCAAAGATACTGCTTTTTATCATGGCAAAGGTTGCAAAGCCTGTGGAGGGACGGGTTATTTAGGTAGATTGCCCGTATTTGAGTTCTTGGTTATGGATAATGATATACGAGAGGCGATTATTACCGGCGCCAATGAGTCGCAAATAAGAGCGGTGTCACGTCAAAAAGGCTATGGTGGGTTACTTGAGAGTGGTGTGAGTAATATAATGCAGGGATTAACCACAGCCGAAGAAGTTCTGAGCGTGACATTTGCGGAGGAGATAAATGTGTAATGGCCCGGAAGATTTTTTCCGGCTTCCAAGCTTTCCAAAACAGTAAAGGCTAAGTCACATTCGGGGGGTTGTTTTTATCATAAGAGATAAAAAGACGGCTCTTAGGCAATAGCGTGGGGGAGCAATCTTTAATAAAGATGTAATAATTTTCGCTAAACTTAAGCTTTTCAGACACCGATTGTATATGATTGCGGTAGAGCAAAAATAGCGGAGAGAAAAAGAAAAAAACAAGCATTAGACGTTGGCTAATGGATGTTCTTGAGAAGGTTCTGTAAATGAAAAGCTATAAATATATCGCTCGGGATTCGTCAGGCCAACGAAAGGAAGGCCGCAGGGAGGCTGCTTGCTCAAATGATGTACTTGGCTGGCTTCGTGAGCAAGAGCTTACCCCAGTGTCGGTCAATGAGGTTTCAGAGACTCCCAAAAAAACCCGCCGAACATCTCGCCTAAAACGCATCAAGTCAGCAGACCTCGGAGCTCTGTGTTGGCAGTTGACCACAATGGTGGAAGGCGGAATTCCCGTTACCGCAGCCTTAGAGACTATCGCTGAAGACATAGAAAATTTACAGCTTCGGCGAGTTCTACAACAGGTTTTGGAAAAAATGAACAAAGGTGAGACCTTTTCGGGCAGTATTTCGGAATTTCCAAGGATTTTTAACAAACTGTCTTGTGCCATGATATTAGCCGGTGAAACCGGCGGTACTTTACCCGAATCCCTGCGCAGGCTGGCGGAATATTTCGACAATCGCGATAAATTGACGAAAAAAGTTAAAAGCGCAATGGCCTATCCTGTCTTTGTGATGGGCTTTATAGTGGTAATAGTGATATTCATAATGGCTTTTATTGTTCCACGATTCACCGTCATATTTGACCAGATCGGCGGGGGGCTGCCTGCTTTCACTAAGGCATTTATGGGTTTTTACGATATGCTCCGTTACAATCTGCTCTATATTATCGGCTCTATCTTGGCTCTCGTCATTCTCGCAGTTCTTACATACTCCAAAACAAAGAAAGGCCATTATTTATTTAGCAGAATTGCCCTTGGGCTTCCCCTGCTCGGCAAGATATTCGTTCAAGCATTTATAGCAACGTTTTGCAGAACGATGTCAACGTTAATTTCCGCGGGTGTCTCAGTGCTTGAGGTGTTCGATATTCTCTCTGTAATGACCAATAACGATATTATAAAAGCCGCAATAATGCGCACCAGGGAGCAAATCGTCGAGGGTTCAAACGTCTCCTTGAGTCTGGCTGCATCCGGCTTTTTCCCCAATATGGTCGTCAAAATGATACAGGTGGGCGAAGAAAGCGGCTCGCTGTCCAGGGTCCTGGACAGAACCAGTGACTATTATGAGCGAAAGGTCGATGCTACGATAACGACCGTGATGGGATTGCTTGAGCCAATAATGATTGTAACGGTTGGTGCGATTGTATTGGTCGTTGTTCTTGCGCTGTATCTGCCGATTTTTTCGATGTCGGATATGGCAAAGTGACGCATATTGTAAAAAAAATAGAAAACTGATGTAGTCGCTGTTGTATTTGGTCGATTGTGCTAAAGCAGAGGTGATGTAACTTTTTAGAACATTTATTAGGAGGGGCTGATGCGGAAAATAAATTTTGTGTGTGGTGAAGGTTGAGAAGTGAGATATTAAAAATTTTTAGGAGAATGTAAAATGGAAAGTAGAAAAGGCTTTACACTGATCGAGCTGATGGTGGTCATTCTCATTGTCGGGATTCTGGCTTCGGTGGCCATTCCGATGCTTCGTGGCCGAATTGACGCCGCCAAGTGGTCGGAAGGTAAGGCGATGATGGGCAGTGTAGCGACGGCAATTCGTGCCTATCACGCTGAAAAAGGCCCCACCGGCGCTGCACCGACGATTCTTGGTGTTGGCAACACTGGTTTGGGCTTTGCCGCTGGCGACCTGACAGGTAACTATTTTGCGGATGCTGACTTTTCTTTCAGCGTAACAAATATGAACCCGCTGACATTTACTGTTACCTGTACTCCGGTTACTGCGGCCGACCGACCGGTAAATCCTGCATCTTATCAATTGGATCAAGCTGGTGTCTGGACGCCGTAATAAGTGTAAGACATAATGGGGGACCGGCTTAGGTCCCCCTTTAACTCTTAAAAGCAGGTAGGGGGGATAATATGAAAGTTAGACATCCCAAATTCGGAGGGGCATTTACCCTCATTGAGGTAATGCTATCCATCTTCATCCTGTCTGTGGCGCTGCTTGGAGCCTCTGGATATAGATATTATGCTGTCTTGGATGCACAAAAAGCTGCTGCACAGACAGAGGCTGCCAGAATCGGACTGCTGATTTGCGAAAGTTGGCGAGGAGTGGGAGGCAGCGAAACCTATGACCCGACGGCCCATTTAAGTTCAGACCTGCAAATCAGTGTTCCCAGTAGCATTGAAGACTATGATTTTACCAGCGAGTCAGGTCTGGGGCCGGAGCCTCAAGGCCATGCCCTTTTGGGAAGATATAAAGTTGCGTTAAACAAGGGTACGTGCTACCCAACTCTGTCATACAAAGATACTGGTACCGGCTTGAGGATCTTGAATGTCGTCGTAGCTTGGCCACAGCGTGGCTATGCAGAAGGTGACACCGGTAACGATTACTGGTGTCCGGGCTCGCGTACATACAAGTTGTTTAAGCTCACGACATACGTGTCAGATTAGAAAGTATATAGGGGAGGTAATGGACTATGCCGAAGAGTAAGCTTACAACTCACGGGGGCTTTACGATTATAGAGGTGGTATTGGCCGCTGCACTTACGGCTATTGTCATATTTGGCATCGGTTTTATGGTGGTTGACAGTCAGCGAAGCTGGCAGAAAATGTACAATCGCGTATACTCCGATGTAGTAACCGACAGCTACATTGCCAGGAAAACCTTCGACGCGGTGATTCGTAAGGCCAGTAGTAAAACGCTGTTGTTGGATGATGCCGGCGAGTGGCTTGAGGTTGGTTACTACGCAGATGCCAATTCTGCTGCCGTTGACCGCTATGCACTTTTCTCCTATGATTCGGGTGATAGCATACTGAGTATTGAGTACGGCAGTCTGGATCCAAGGCAGACTCTGAGCATTCATACTGTCTGCGAGAATGTAACCAGCTGTGCTTTCAATGCAGCCGGACGCTCCGCCCAAATGATACTTACACTCGACAATGGTTCACAGACCGCTAACGTTACCACCTCCGCTGTTATGCACAATGAATAACAAAATACCTGGTAAAGGTAAAGTCGAGATGAATAGGCAAAAACCGGTACAATCAAAAAGAAAAGGCTCTGCCATCGCGCTGGTGTTGCTTGCAGTCGTATTATTGTCTGCAGTTGGTGTGGGCTTGTTAAGTCTCGGTCTGCACAGTCGAATCTTCGCAATACGAAATGCCTCGGATATTACGGCTCGCTGCGCCGTCGACGCCGCCCTGACAAAAGCCCTCTTTGAAATGAATGAGAAATTAAAAGTCCAATCCTGGAATGATAGTGACCTGCCACAGACAACAAATGAGCTGTTGCCGAATTGTGATGCAATTTATAGCTATACAGTTACAGGAGACATCGATAGCGGCTTTACCGTTGAAGCTATCGGAAAATCCAACCAGGCCGAGAGAAGAGCAAACTCCGTTTTGCAGTTGCAGGGGCCGTTTGAGAGTGCAATATTCGTGCAGGGTGCTCTCATATTGAAAGCCGGAACGCTCATCGACGGGTACAACTCCCTAAACCCAGGTGACACAGATGTGGAAGTAAAAATTGGCACAAATAGCATTTTACCTAACAGCGTAATCTTAAACTTCGGTGTAACCGTGGATGGTGATGTCCTCATAGGTGTTGGAGGCGATGTACAAAACGTTATACAGAACCAGGGTGCTACCATCGACGATATGTATGCTATCATCGTGGAGGTTGTCTTCCCCGACATAACTGTGCCGCTACTGCCTGACATGGGTACGGATATTGCCGTCCATGGTAAAACCCTGAAGATTGGGCCCGCCAATAGCGGCATATATCAAGTAATTGAACTAAAACGTGCCGCCGACCCGGGAATCTTGGAAATAGATGGTGGAGAAGTTGTGCTCTGTGTAACCGACACCATTGATATGGGTCAGGATTGCGAAATTGTGGTGAACGAAGGTGCTTCTTTGGTCTTGTATTTGGATGGCGATTTGTATTCCGGTAATAATGCCGGAATCAATAATAAGAATTCTCCGTTAAAATTCAAACTTTACGGCACCGGTGAGGTAGGACAGGAAATCGACCTTAAAGCCAAGGGCGACTTCTCTGGCGCAGTGTACGCTCCGAATGCCGAGATAGTTATTAATGCAGGAGGTGATATTTACGGTTCTTTTGTGGCCTTGAGCTTCGAGCTAAAGAGCGGCGGAAATTTCCATTACGACGAAGCATTGCGCAACGTGACCGTGGATGATGAAGGCCTGCGCTTCGTAGTAGAACACTGGAGTGAGCAGTAACCTCAAGGCCTTCTGTTACGCTGAATTAATAGGTTAATATGGTAGAGGAGAGGGCAAAATGAATAAAAATAAACAGCTAAAATCGAAAAGAAAAGGCTCTGCAATGGCCCTGATGTTGATTGGGCTTATCGTATTGCTTTTAATGGGTGTGGGATTGTTAAGTATGGGTCTGCACAGTCGCATCCACGCCCTGCGGGATGCCTCGGACATTGCAGCCCGATGTG
>Ga0111206_140_pt1 | contig 16202 bp, 19 predicted proteins | sample DeeMarSWOR152_54_FD_80376 | JGI IMG/M metagenome (GOLD analysis project Ga0111206, IMG submission 80376) | Coxiella sp. DG_40 | reverse complement strand
GCCGATATTTGTTTAACAATGGTGGGCAGCATCCAGCCGGGGCGGGTAACTACTTCAAAATCAACACCAACGGCGATGTAGTCAAGGGCGATGCCGGCTAAGAGGGCACATCCTGCCACTGTGGCAAGATAAGTGATTGCTGTTGTTTTGCCTAAAATTTTCCAGATGGTTACAAAAGATGCGGCGTTAGTGGCAGGGCCGGTCATAAGAAATACCAGCGCTGCGCCGGGTGTCAGGCCTTTTAATATGAGCACCGCCGCTACCGGCACTGAGGCCGTTGCGCAGACATAAACGGGTATGCCCAGAATCATCATTACCACCATTGGGAGGAGACCCTTTCCCAATCCAAGTTTGTCGGCCAAGAAATCGTCGGGGACGATGACGGAGATAACGGCAGCGATGACCAGACCGACGAGCATTGGCCTGCCGATATCGCGAGGAAGTGTGACGAAGCCGTATTTTAATCCTCTGGCAATTTTTTTGTTTTCTGCGCCGCCGCAACATTCATCCGTGCATTTTGGCGGTACGGGGGTTTCATTCTCCGGGTTATAGCCGAATACATCTACCAGGACACCACCGATGATGCCGGTTGCAAATGCTGCCAGAGGTCTGAAAATGGCAAAGAGAGGGCCGAGGAGACTTAAGGTGACAAAGACGCTGTCCATACCGGTCTGGGGTGTGGATAGCAGGAAGGAAACTGTGGAGCCTTTGCTTGCTCCGTGCTTGTGCAGCGACATTGATACTGGGATGACGCCGCAAGAGCACAAAGGCAGGGGGACACCGAAGATTGATGCCTTTACCAGCGGCCAAATTCCTCTGCCGCCGAGATGTCTTTCCACAAATTGCTGTGATATGAGGACGGAAAGAATTCCCGCGATGAAGAAGCCGAACAACAGGTATGGTGACATCTCGGCTACTGTGTTCCAAAAGTCTGTGATTATCGATTTGGCGAAATCCATCATTGTGCGCCGTTAACTTTCTATTGTTTCAGTATTGCCCTGCAGGTCAATCGTAACATCTTCAAAAGCGTACTTTTCTGTTGAGAGCTTTTTTCTTTTTACCAGATGCTTTGTCGGGGCCTGCACCGGTGTCAGGTGGCTGTAAAACTTCGCTACACTGCTGGGCGTACCGACACCACTGTGCGCAGCCGAGATCGAGCTTGGGATTAAAAACCAGCTTTTTGCACTTTCGGCACTTCAGTTTTGGCTCGTCCTTAAAAAACTCGACGGTTCCGTCACAGTGGGGGCACTTCACCTCAAAAATATCCTCGGGCTTCCAAAATCTCTGATCTTGTCCTGGACATCTAATCATATATCTTTGCTCATTTATTTTTGGCAGACCACTTCACCGGCTGGAATTTCAATCTGTTTTTTAAATCCTTTGCTTGATGTAAACCTGTAATTACCATGACTTTTCAGCAGCACATCATTATTATCTACTGTTATTCCAATGTCTTGTTTGGGGTTTCTTTGGCGGTTTACATTAGCCAGCAAAAAGGCCTTTTCAAGGCCGTCAGCGGTTTTGTAATTTGCCACTTCATCGGGTTGAGCCAGTCGCTTGCCATCGTAAATCGAGATATTTTCCATTTGTTCAAGCCACACATACACTTCTTCGGTTGACATAGGTTCTGCCGCCTGGATTGAGACTGGATTGCGTTCAACCGCTGCCTTGATAAATGGTGTCCAATCGCAGCTTTCCATATCACGGTATGCGTAAAAGGCAAGGTCTGCAGTGGTATTGGTGGGGCGGATTTGCCGGAGATAGTCAATTATCTGTGCCCTATCTTGCTTGGTGGAGATTTCAATCGGGGTGGCGGGGAGGTAATTTTTGTCTGCAGCCGGCAGCTTGGCCTCGATATTTACAAAATCGGCCAGCTCGTCAACAAAGCGCTGCGGGTCAGGGATAACATTTTCAACATATTTTCTCAGGGAAGTTTTGCCCTGCGGGTTTCTCGGGTCAATCTTTTCTTTTTCTATAAATTCTTCAAGCTCATCACATCGAATTCTGCCGGGTATTTGATAGGGAACAAAATCTTCATCGGAAACCTCAGCCAGCAATTTATCATGGGTTCGATTGGCTATTCTGTAATTGCTGCCGTGCTCGTAAGAGAACAGGACTTCGGCCTTTAAAAAAAGTGTTTGTCCCCGGCAATCGCGACACGCCTGAAAGAATTTTTGGTAGTTTTGATGGAATCTCAGAAAATTTGCAATAATTTGCAGCGTTAAGTCTGTCGACAAATATGAGCTGAGTTGTTTAACAAAATACCGGTAAGCTTTTTTATTTATAGTTGCATCGTTGTACATACAGTGAACGTAGCCGGACGAATGGGCCACGATTGTCACGTTTTCATTGCGCAGCGCTCTCTGGGCCTTGTTGGAGATAGCGGTGCCATTAAACCACATTGTTTTGGTAACAAGCCTTCTGTTGTTGGTCAAAACTCCATCCTGTATATCGATGAAGTTTTGCGAGTGAAGGGGAGTTAATATCATATAGATATCTTCCAGAGGTATTCCGCAGACGATGAAAGCGGCTGCGACATATAAGGCGGCAAGCGATACACATTCGCCGGCGGCTGTTTCGTAACCTTCCTTCAAACGAAAGGCATTCATAGCCTCGACTGTTTCTGTCTTCCAATACGGGATGATGTCACTATCATATTTATCCAGGCCAAAATGCTTGCGGATGTCCACATCGAAATAATATTTATCGCCGTGGTATCCGAACAGAGCATTGCTTTTGGCTATTGCCTCGGGTGCAACGAGCCTGTCAAAGCGTTTAAGCTCTTTAGCTTTGCTGGTAAGGCCCCAGGTTTCCAGGTCAAGATTAAACTCATATTCATCCATTATGAATTGTTTGAGTCGCATCAGTTTTCGGTAGCTGCTTTTGCCCTGTAGTTTTTTAAAGCAGTCAAGATTGCGCCATTGCCAGATAATCGGGCTCATAATGTTAGCCAAGACCAGGCCATACATAAGCTCGGGAAAGACAAAGATTTCCATATCTGAAAGTGTTATCGCAGAACTACATTTTTCCAATTGCTCTGAGTTCACTTTGTGTTATTCCGAAGTATGTTTGAACATCCTAATTATGAATTGACTGTTTAGGCACTTTTTTTCTCTAGGCTTTCCGGCAGAGTTTCAATAAATGCTTTTATATTGTCGCGTGTTTTTCTAAATGCCGCCAAAATCTTTTCTTCGCTGCCTATTATCAACGTGGGGTCTTCAAATACCCTGTGAATGAGCTTAGCATTGCCGGTAAATCTAGGACAGTTATCTCTTGCGTTATCACACAAGGTAACGACATAATCAAAATCAATCCCCAAAAGTTCATCAGCGTGCTTGGACGTTTGTGATGAAATATCAATTTGCTCTTCGGCCATTACCTTTACCGCTCTGGTATTGACTGCACTGGGGCGAATACCGGCTGAATAGGGTTCAATGAGGTCAGATTTTAAGTGGTTGGTCCAGGCTTCTGCGATTTGGCTTCTGCAGGAATTACCAGTACAGAGAAACAACACTTTTATTTTGTCTTTAGGGCTGCTCATAAATGCTCTGTGCTTTTTTCAAAGTTTTCTCTGTTTGCCTTGTTTGCCCCGGCAAAATCGAAATAACTCGCAAAACTCACAGCCGCTTTGGTGCCGGCCGGTGCACTTTTCCAGTATGCCGACTCGGCTCAGTGCGAAATCATACTTGACGGGGTCGGCCGGTTCAATTTCAGCAAAACTTTCTGTGATTTTCACTGCTGTTGTCAAAGAAACCGTTTTTTGGTCGTGGAGCCCTAAAATCCTGGATAATCTGTGCATATGCACATCTACGGGCACAATCAATTTGGCTTTATCGATTGATTTCCACAATCCCGTATCAACCTCATCATTACGTACCATCCATCGCGTGAAAAGGTTCAACCTTTTACAGGCACTGCCTGCTGCCGGCCGGGGCAGCAGATAGCTTATTTCCCTCGTGACAGGTTCATTATGTGTTTTGGCATACATATCCCAAAGCGAATCACAAAATTTTGATAATGCGGCTAAGATATTTTTTTCGCTTGGGTTGTAGCCCTGAACAAAAAACTTTTGGATGCTGCCATATTGGCTCAAAACTTTCTTTAATAAAAGTATTAAATCTGACAAAGAGCCTCCACCTGTGAAGCGATGTTTGAAATTCTTTAGCTTACGTTTCTTTTGCATATCAAACTTAAGTACAAATTTATAGGGGCTGTCTCCCATACGGTTTAACAAATCGGTCAGACTTTTTTGTATCTGTAGTACTTGGCCGTAAGCAAGCTCAGCAGCTAGGAAGGCTGCGACTTCCATATCTGATGGATTGGAATATTGGTATACAAATTGCAGGGGGTCTGGCTTTATAGAATCCCAATGGTTGTACTTGTCATACAGCTTTTCCAGTACAGGTTTTATTTGAGCTGTTCGTTTACTCACCAATCACCGCTGATTTGAAATTCTCAAAGCCCATCTTGTCTATCATTGCCCCCAGCCTTTGATGCGGCCTTGCGTTGGCTTTATAGTATTCGATAATCTTATCGATTAGTTCAAGCGCCTGTTCCGTTGTAAGGTCTTTAGTAAGCTCGCGTGACAATCTGGCTTTAGCACCACCATTTCCGCCGACCAGCATTTTCCAGCCGTTCTTCATACCAACAAGCCCGATATCTTTTATACAGGTTTCGGCACATTGGTTTGGGCAGCCACTTACACCGAGTTTGAACTTGCCCGGCATTTCCATGCCATGGTATTTGTCGTTAAGCTTCAGACCGACTCCTAAGCTGTCCTGCATACCGCGTTTGCAAAATGTCGTACCCGGACAGGCCTTGACGCTACGGACACAAAGGCCGACGGCAAAGCCTGGCGACATTTCAAGCTCAGACCAGATATTATCAACATCTTTTTCATCTATTCCTACGATTGCGATCCTCGAGGCACTGGTTATCTTCAGGGCTTTGGCTCCATATTTTTCCGCCACATCGGCGAGTCTGCGCAGTATCTGGGGGCTTACGACGCCACACGGAATATGGGGCGCTATAGCGTAGGTTTTTTTATCGCGTTGAATAATTACTCCCTTTTGGCCGTCCTGTAACATTTTTGTCACCTCTGAACTTAGAATTTTGAATTTTTCAACTAAATCGTTCAGTATTCATCCAGGTGGTACCACTCGGCATTTTCGAGCCAGCTTTCGGGCCGGGATGCAAATTCAATTATATTGTCCAATAGGAAATAGTGTTTCTTTTCCTGTTCTGCTAATTTTCGAAAAGCCTCTTTTTGAAATTCTTCTTTTACTTCTTTGGCTTTTCCGAGGTAGAAATCCCGGCTCTTTTCCTCGATATCCTGAGCTTTTTTATACAAGTCCAATTGGTTGATATCGAATTTGAACTCCTCTGCAGTCTCCCTCATTTTAATGAAAACCTTTTTAGCATCCGACAAAACAGTTGTTTGCGAAACTTGCACGGGAGTATTCTCTTTCATCTTTGAGACAGTCTCGTAATGCCTCGCTTCTTGGTCTGCAAGCATACTGAATATATTTTTCAGCCCCTTGTTTGACGTTTTGCCGGCCAGCTTACGATAATAGTCCTCACTAAGCTTTTCTTTTTCCATCGCGAAATCAAATATGTTCATATTTTTTTGCCTTGATACGAAAAACAGATTAGAGTCCAGTAAGTTTTCGCCACTTTCGGCCGTCTGACTCAATAATAGCGTCAGCCTCAGGGAAGCTGGCAGTACCCGCAGCATATTTATAAGGACAGGCCTGGTCTTTTTCCCAGGTCTCGAGCACAGGTGTTAATAATCTCCAAGAAGTCTGTACACCATCGAATCTTGTAAAGAGTGTTTGGTCACCAAGCATACAATCCAAGAGTAACCTCTCATAAGCTTCAGGCATATCGACCAGGAAAATGCTCTTATAATTAAAATTCATATTTAGCGTACTCATACAGATTTTCGAGCCGGGACGTTTCGCCTGGAAGCTAAGTGAAATGCCTTCCTCCGGCTGAATTTGCAGTACAAGGACATTGGGCGGCAGTTCATCAAGGCCGGCTGAGGCAAACATAGAGAAAGGTACCTGTTTGAAAGTGATTGCAATTTCGGTATCTTTTTCCGCCAATCTCTTGCCGGTTCTCAGGTAGAAAGGGACACCCTGCCAGCGCCAATTGTCTATAAACAACTTTGCAGCGACGAAAGTTTCGGTTTTTGAGTCCGGACTTATCCCCTCTTCTTCCAGATAGCCTTTTACATCTTTTCCGTTTATTGAGCCGTGGCCGTATTGACCTCGGACAAAAAAATCATCCAGATGTTTTATATCAAACGGGCGAATCGACTGCAAGAGCTTGACTTTTTCGTCACGAAGGTGGTCAGCTTTAAATGATATTGGCGGTTCCATCGCTACTAAGGTGAGCATTTGAAGCATATGATTTTGAAAGATATCGCGGAGGGCACCTGATTTGTCGTAATAGCCCGCCCTGTGTTCGACACCGACCGTTTCAGCTATGGTGATTTGTATGTTGTCGATGTAATTGCGGTTCCAAACCGGCTCAAAAATAGCGTTGGCAAATCGGAACATCAAAATATTCTGAACGGTTTCCTTGCCGAGATAATGGTCAATGCGATATATCTGCGATTCGTTAAAGCAATGACTTAAGTGGTCGTTTAATTCGACAGCGCTTTGAAGGTCTCTTCCGAACGGCTTTTCAACAACCAACTTGATTTGCTCTTTTGTGCCGAGCTTCTTGGGACAGGCCAGTCCTGCTGAGCCAAGATGCTCTACAATCGTAGTGTATAAAAATGGGGGGACCGCCAAGTAATAAACAAGACTTTCGTAGACTTTATGCTTTTGGTCTAGTTCGGTGAGTTTTTCTTTGATACGTTTATAGAAATCTGCATCATTGTAATCACCATCTGCATAGTAGAGTTGATCTGTAAAAGCCTTCAAATCCTTGGCAGATACGAAGTCGGTGTTCTCCCGTATCGATGTTTGTGCGGCTTTACGGAAATCTTCATCCGTGAATTTCTTTCGGCCGCAGCCCAAAAGATAAAATCTTTCATTGATTAAATTCCGTGCGAAAAGCTGAAAGATGCTAACGAGCAGCTTTCTATGAGTGAGATCTCCCGAAGCACCAAAAACCACTAAAGCATTCGGTCCTGCAGCTGTTTCGGCGCAGATAATATCTTCTTTCGCTATAGTTGGCCTGATTTCCTGCATTGCGACTTTCCCTTATGTTTCGACAGATATTATAAAAATGTGAGGTTACCAGTTGCAGTATTTAATCTTCGACCGGCTCAAACTCATCTTTTGCGGCACCACAGTCAGGGCAGACCCAATCATCCGGTAAATCTTCAAAAGCAGTACCTGCTTCAACGCCGTTATCGGCATCTCCTATAGCTGGGTCATAAATATAACCACACATAAGACATTTGTATTTCTTCATATTTTTTATACCTTTTCTTGTCTCTGTTTTTGGTTTTACCTTGATGTATGTGGCAGCTGTTTTGGGTGTCTTGCCATGCTTAATATCGCGGTAGTAGGCATACGTCATAGGTTCTTTGTTTGCGTTAAGCGTTTCGCAGGCTACAATTTTTGCAATAAATAATGTGTGTGTTTTGACATCAATACTTTCAGTAACTTCAGCCTCGATGAAACCTACGGTGTTATCCAAAATTATTGGCGCGCCGGTCTGACCTGTCTTGCAATTTACATGCTCAAATTTTTTTATATCTCTGCCGGATCTGAATCCAAACCTGCCAATAAAAGACATCGGTGTTTCTTGAGAAAGAATAGAAACTGCAAAGACTTTGCTGCTGGCAATGTACTCGTGGGTTAAACAGTTTCTATTGATGCTGGCTGCGACCATTGGCGGCTCAGGTGTCAGTTGAAATACGGTATTGACAATACAGCCATTGAATCTGCCATCGTTTTTAGAACTGACTATGCACATGCCATAATTTAGCTTGAACAGTGACTCTAAATCTAACATTCCTCAACTCCAGGCCAGCTTCACTGCCAACAATCGGCTCAAAGCGGAATTGACTTGGTTACTTCAAAGCCGCCAGTTCCTTATTGAGGTTAGCTATATGGCCCATTTCCTCCCTGATAATATTTTCGACTTTATCTTTGCCTGCTTTGGCCGGGACTAAATCCTTTAGACCAACATAAAAAACAACCGAATTTTTTTCAGCATCAACGGCTATCTTAAGGATTTCCTGTGGTGTTTCCTTGCCGGTCAATTTTTCCGTTGGACTTACTTTGCCCTCATAGCCACGGCCATCGGCCATTGTCTGCAAATATAGTGCCGACTCATTATCGGGGTCGAAAACCATCTGTGCCTTATCCTTGGGACCAAGCTCTTTTCTCATTTGCTCGAAAGTATGCAGGTGTCCGTCTTCCATAGCAGCCATATCAAGCAGCAGCTGTTTTGTTTTTTCATCATCGGTCTTTTTGGCAGCTTCACGGTAGAACCTGGCTCCATTGCGCTCGATTTCTTCAGCCATCTCAAAAATTTCATCTGCGTTAAAAGTAATACCCATTGTCATTCTCCTTGTGTTGCGGGTGGTGTAAATACTCGCTGCCCCAATTCGCGGTCGATTTGAAGCAGTCCTTCCGGCGTGCTTTTTATCATTTTTAGCTTTTGCACTACCTCGTCAGCAGATGCTTCTTCTTCTACCTGCTCGTTGACGAACCACTGCAAGAAGCTATTTGTTGCATGGTCTTTTTCTTCAACAGCCAAATTTACCAAATTGTTAATAAGCCCTGTAACCTTTTGTTCATGTTTGTAGACGGCTTCGAAGGCAGCTAATGGCGAGTCCCATTCAGTCGGGGGCTGCGTTATGGATTTCAACAGGACCCTGCCGCTGCGTTGATTCACGAAACGGTAAATCTTCATTACGTGGGCCAACTCTTCCTGCGTTTGTACCATCATCCAATTTGCGAAGCCGGACAGGTTTAAGGACTGGAAATAGGCCTCCATGGACAAATACAGATAAGCCGAGTATAGTTCTGCGTTAATCTGCTCGTTCAAGGCATCTTCAATTTTTTTGTTTATCATAGCTGTTGCTGTCCTTTCCACAACCCGTGGATACTGCAATGTTCACGAGCGGTAACTACATTAGCCTCGATGCCGAATACTGCTTCAGGTGCATCACCTGGGGTGAGGAACTTTCGATATGCCTTTCCATCGGCCGAAAGTTCAATCCATTCGATATAGTGTTTTTCCTCCATAGGATGAGCAATACTGCCGATTTTTACTTTGATGCCTCCGTCAACTTTTTCAATGACTGGAACGTGTTTTTCCTTACCCTCATCAGCTGTTTTTGGAAGAAGGTTTTTCATTGGCTGACCACAGCAAACCAATTCACCGGCACCGGCGTGAAGCACTTCGACTATATTGCCGCAGAGCATACACTTATAAATTTCAAGCTTCTTTGCCATAATTTTCCCCTTTCAGAATTTTTCTGCTTCAACTTTCTATACCAAGTATGCCCTCGTCCCGAGGAACTCGCAAGCTTTTATCACAACCCAGCCTTTTCTATTGCAAAAAGGATAATTATTATCGCCGCACATACAAGCAATATTACGGCCCACTTATTCAATTTAAGCAGTGTCGGTAAGGTAAGCTTACCGAAATAGCCCCTTGTGAGAATTCCCTGTTCAAGCCTTGGATATGCTGAGGCAAAGAGCCAAGCACCTATTAGGACACCGGGGATTCCTCCAAACAAGGCGTCGAGAGCGCCGTGACCTACAGCCCCAGCCAAAGTTCCCGGGCAGTAGCCAAGTATTGCGAATCCTGCTCCGAAAATCAAGCCTCCTATTAAATCCTGTCCGAGTGAGCCGGGTTTAATATGTAGCTGGACGAGCCCCATACTATTAAGGCAATATACACCAATCATACCTGTTACCACGGCGGAGAGCATAATCTTAACAACAGTAAAATCTTCCAGTAGTAACTGGCCCATAATTATGTCATAAGTTGTCACACCTCCTTTATGGAGTAGAAAGCCAAACAAAATACCCATAAGCAAACCGAATAACAGCTGAACACTTTTATTTGAATGAATTGCCTTAAACATATCTCAATTTCTGGCTTGTAGAGGGAATACGTTGGCAATTAACATTGCTGTGGCAATACCGCCGAGGAAAAAGCATATTGCTGCCAGCCAACTGCCCACCGCCAGCTGGAGAGTCCCGCTTATGCCGTGTCCGCTGGTACACCCGCCAGCCCATCGCGCACCAAACCCCATAATGGCACCACCGGTTAATGCCACAAGCCATCTAATCCAGGGTATAGCACCCACCATCGCTTGCCATCGAGGCGGTATCCAACAGAGTTGGAACTGGCCGGAAAGCTTTGCCGAAATAAATGCACCGATTATAATCCCCAAAACAAGCATCCATTCCCATGTGATGACCGGAGTAAATTTCTTGAAATATGTTTTTTCCTCAACCCTGCTACCTCTAAACAGTTTCTCAACCATCCCGCTGGTTCTTGCAAAAGCCGTAGAACAACCAAGAGGATGGTCGGAAAGAAGAAATGCCAACCAGCTTAATATCCCTATTGCGATACCTACTGCGTAAACAGACCATTGTTCTGCCTTAAGCCATTGCATAATCTTGCCTCATATCTAACTCAAGCTTGTTGATTGGCCCCCAAAGCGGGGAGTATGTGGTGCAACACATACAGGACATTCCGGACTATACCCGGCAGCACTATAACCGGTCATACCTCCTGCTACATTATAAACCTCTTCAAATCCATGCTGTTTGAGAATGCTCGCAGCTAAACTCGAACGGTGGCCGGTGCTGCACATCAAAGCTACGAGCTTGTTTCTGTCAAGCTCTTTATAGCGGTTTCTTAAATCGGCAACAGGGATATTAACCGCACCGGAGATATGATTGCTTTCAAATTCGCGCGGCGCCCTGACATCAACCAAAGTCATTTCATTGCCTTTCGTAGTCAACTGGTGTAGTTTTTCTATAGATAGTTGGCAGATGTGCTCCATAGGCAAACCGGCAGTTGCCCAAGCAAACATTCCTCCTTCAAGATAGGCAACTGCTCTGTCAAGACCTACACGTTTAAGCCAAACTGCAGCTTCTTGTGACTGCTCAAGTGAGTTGCTGACTATTAGAATCTGCTTTCCAGGCGGGAGAATCCAGCCAGCAAAAGTGGCAAAATTACCACCGAAATCAACGTGGTAAGCCCCGGGAATATGTTGTCCCCCGAAGGTCTCGTAGCTTCGAATGTCGAGCACAATGCTGTCGTGCGAATCCGCCATTTTCTTGAACTCAGCCGGCTTAACCGACCTCAATGGGTCAAGCTCTCTGACGAGTGCCGGTCCTTTGCCATTTATCGCGCTGCATCGGCTAAAATGGTCAGGAGCAGGGGGCATATTGGTTGTTAGAGACTCAATAAATTTGCCTTTGTCGTTGATCAGCAAAGCAGAATTGTATTTTCTCTCGTAGGCGATTGTGCTGGTACGCTTTGCTCCCATTGCTCTGCCGCACAAGGACCCTGCTCCGTGGGCAGGATAAACTTCACAAAAGTCCGGCAGCTTTAAGAGTTTGCGGTGGAGGCTGTTATAAAGCTTCTCAGCCAGTTCTTTTGCCTTGCCGGGAAACAAGTCAGGTCTGCCCACATCACCAACAAAAAGCGTATCCCCACAGAAGACGCACACCGGCTCTGCCCCACGTGCTTTATCTGTGACAACATAACTTATATGTTCAGGAGTATGCCCCGGTGTCTCCAAAACTTTTATTTGTATTTCATCAATTTCAAAAATATCTCCTTCTCCGACTGCGGTATGCTTAAAAGAGCACTGGGCCGGCCGAGGAGCGTAAGTTATAGCACCTGTTTTTTCAGCCAAGTCCAGATGCCCGGAAACAAAATCAGCGTGAAGATGCGTCTCTAAAATATGTGTAATCTTCATTTTCATATCTTTAGCTGCCCGCAAGTAAATATCAACATCCCTGCGAGGGTCGACTATAGCACAGCTATTTGTCCCTCCAAGTAAATATGAGCTATGGGCTAGGCCTTTTACAAAAAACTGTTGCACAAACATTTCTCAGCTCCTTAACAACGTAATTTTAAGTTGTTTTCTTGCGGAGGGGGTATTAAGCAATTTCGAGTTCATTGTGTTTTTTCAGTATTTTATCAGCAAGTTTTTCAAGTGCTGTAAAATCATCATCTTTGGGATAACCCTTTGCTATCACCGGCTCAAGGATTTCTACTTTAAGGTTTGAAATCAGTTGAGCAATCTGCTCAACCATTTTGCCGCCCCATCCGTAAGAGCCAATAATCGAAGCAAATTTTGTCTTAGGTTTAAGTGCATTTGTTAAAATTGCAGCGTATGCAACTTTTGGGTGCGCTGCTGTCAAGACCGTCGGAGAGCCAAGCACAATTGTAGCGGCGTCGACAAGCGAGATTGCCAGTTTGCCAATATCAGTTACTGCGAGGTTAAATTGCTTGACTGTAATGCCTTTTTCAATCAAAGCGTCCACAAAATATTCAACCATTTTTCTTGTGCTGTCATGCATTGATATATATGGCAGGACAACTTCATTTTTAACGTGGTCACTGACCCAATCTTTGTATGCGTTAATAATAAACTGCGGCCTGTCATAGACGGGGCCGTGACTTGAGGCAATCATCTCAATTTCGAGGGCCTTTATTTTTTCCAGGTTCTTTTTTATATGTGCTCTGAAAGGCATCATTATCTCTGCATAATACCGCTTGGCGGCTTCATAAACGAGAGGCTCATCGTCCACGAAGAGACTGCTTGTCGCCAGATGTGAGCCGAAGAAATCACAGGGGAAAAATATTTTATCTTCCTGGATGTATGTGCCCAGTGTCTCGGGCCAATGAACCCAGGGGATGTAGATGAAATGTAGGGTCTTATGGCCTAAAGAAAGTGTCTGGCCATCATCGATTTTGATAAATTTGTCTTCGCTGATGTTTAATAAGTCAATGAGCATGCCCCTGCATTTAGGATTTGTTACAACCTTTGCATCAGGATAGAGTGTCAATACATCGGGAATGCTGCCGGAGTGGTCCTGTTCAGCGTGGTGTGCAACAACATAATCTATTTTGCTGGTTCCAGCCTTGAGGAGATTGTCTATCAACACCTCGGTCTTCGTTGGGTCAACTGTGTCCAAAAGAGCGGTCTTACTGCTGCCCTTTATCAAATAAGCGTTGTAGCTTGTTCCATCCGGCAGGGGAATCAGCTCGTCAAACAATCTTCTGTCCCAGTCAATTGCCCCGACAGCGTAAACATTTGCCTTTATCTGCCTCATTTTTGTTATTTTTTATGTCACTTGAACGTAAGCACACCTTTTACCTAATACAGCATATCTCAACTTATGATACTGCCTTATTTCGAGATAACGTGACCTTCCTTGCTGCTTATAATGATTCATTGAGTTGTATTTATCAATCAGGGGAAGCCCTATTTTTTTGTAGGGGAAAACACTATAGCCATCACCGTTAGACCAATTGTTTTGCTGCATTCAGTGCGGCCTCATAGTCAGGTTCGTTGGTCAGTTCGTTCACGATCTGTGTATACCTGATGATGCCGTCTTTATCCACTACGAATACGGCTCTTGCGAGTAGGCGTAATTCCTTGATTAAAATACCGAATGCCTTTCCGAATGATGCTTTATGGTGATCGGAGAGTGTTTGAAGCCTTTTTATACCGGCAGCACCACACCAGCGTTTCTGGGCAAATGGGAGGTCCATACTAATAGTCAGGACAACAACGTCCTCGCCGAGGCCGTTAGCTTCCTGGTTGAAACGGCGTGTCATTGTATCGCACACGGTGGTGTCCAAAGAGGGCACAGAGGAGATGATACGGACCTTGCCGTGGAATGTCGACAGCTTGACCGGTGACAAATCGTTGTCAAGTACTTCAAAATCCGGCGCTGTCTCACCGACCTCGACCGCATTACCCAGCAGAGTCAGGGGACTACCTTTCATTGTTATTAGCCCTTTTCGCTCTTCCATAAATCTGCCCCTTACAACCTTATTTAATAGTTAGTTGCTTCCAGTTCATAATAACTTTGCGGATGCGCACAAGCAGGGCAAACATCAGGGGCTTCTGGTCCTTCGTGTACATAGCCGCAGTTTCTACAGACCCATCTTACGGATTTTTTGCGTTTGAAAACTACACTGTCGGATATGTTTTTGGCCAGAGCTATGTATCTGTCTTCGTGGCGTTTTTCAGCGACAGCAATATTTCTAAAGACATTGGCGATTTCGTCGAAACCTTCTTTGTCCGCCACTTTTGCGAAGCCCGGATACATTTCAGTATTTTCGTAGTGTTCGCCTGCTGCTGCGGCCTTCAGGTTCTCAAGAGTGTTACCAATGACGCCAGCCGGAAATGCTGCGGTAATTTCCACTTCACCACCCTGCAGAAATTTGAACTCACGCTTGGCGTGCTCCTTTTCTTGGTCTGCTGTTTCTGCAAATATAGCAGCTATTTGTTCATAGCCTTCTTTTCTCGCCTGGCTGGCAAAATAGGTGTAGCGGTTTCTTGCCTGGGACTCACCTGCGAAAGCAGCCAATAAGTTCTTTTCTGTCTGTGTACCTTTGAGATTCATTTGTAACCTCCATTTTTGCATAATTAACTACAAGTACCACAAAAAGATATCCTTGTTATCGCCCAATGTCTGCCTAAATCACGAATACCCTCAAGGTATACGTTTTTTCTCAACACCTTTAATTTCTCCCCAATATTTACAGGAACTTTAACATTGTTAAAAGGTTAATGGTAAAAGTCAACAATTCTTTTACATTTTAGAAACTTAAATGCTGATCACCTTCCAGGCTCACATTTGGCATCACTTGAATTCTCAGCAATAAACACAATATACGTTTGCTCAAAATCAACAGGATACTATTGGTTATATCCAGCGACTTTTTGGGAGAGACATCTTTCACCTTTAGAAAAATCATCTCTGCCGAAGGATGCCGACTCATTTTTAGTCGGCGTCTTTTGAACTTCCCAGTCGCTGTAGCGTTACTTTCGTCCCCATCGTACGGCACTTGCGGCAGCATAATCTTGGGTTTCGTGGCCGTAGCTTAGTAAGATAGAGCATTGATTTTATAACCAGCTGCTGCAAGTGCAAGTTGCTGCGTTGGAAGGAGGTTAAGGGGACCTGTACCTTGTGAGTCTTACAAAAGTGCAATCATAATCAGTAGACTTTAATTATTCTAACATATATATTGTAGCTAAGTCGATGCTTTATTAGGTCAGGATAGTTCGTGGGACAAGGCGCAGAGGAGCTAAATAAAAGATAATCTTGGTTTAGCAAAATGATTAAATTTAATCGCAAAATGAGGTTTTGGAACAGATGAAAACTGAGTATAATGCACAGCTTTGAGGAGGCACTCTGCTTCAAGTTAGCAGCAAAAAGATGAGAAAGTGTAAATGCCGAAAATGATGTTTGCACGCAAGAGGTTAGTCATAAGGGATGGAGCTTCGTTATGTATGGTTAAGCAATTCCATTGTCGATTTTTTGATTTTTCAAAGCAAGGAAGCAAAAAGAATGGACATTTTAATCAAGGAAAAGCGTAATGGGGAAATATAGCCGGACAAATAGCCGAAGGGGGAGATTCCAATGGTCAAGTTGAGCCGGTCTGGTTTAATGATGTTGTTTTCGGTCATAATTGGTTTTGCCTTTTTGTGGTGCGTAACTGCGGGAAGACTGCCTGGGCCTTTTAAAGTGATACCGCAGCCTCGCGGCGTGGAACTGGTTGGCGGAACAGGTTTGGAATCTGGAGGTTTGCCGGGGTTTTTACCGAGCAGGATTATTGTTTACCGGAATCTTATTGTAAGATATTCCGGCGTGATACGGTGGGTAACGGTACTATTAGATTGATGAACTGATAGATGAAAGGAGAGTCGTGGAATGGATTTACAAGGTCAGGCAGGAAAAATTAGCGGGAGGTTGATGTCGGTGGACGCGTTGAGGGGATTTGATATGTTCTGGATAATAGGTGGGGACGCGCCGATATTGAGGGGACTGGCGAAAGGAACAGGGAGCGAGTTTTTGAACAAATTGTTAATACAATTTGATCATGTTAGCTGGGAGGGGTTTCGCGCGTGGGATTTGGTTATGCCGCTGTTTCTTTTTGTTGTTGGGGTGGTGATGCCGTTTTCATTCAACAAGCGCCTCGAGCGGGGCCAGAGCAAAAGACAACTATATTTTCACATTGTCAAG
>Ga0111206_135_pt1 | contig 16748 bp, 21 predicted proteins | sample DeeMarSWOR152_54_FD_80376 | JGI IMG/M metagenome (GOLD analysis project Ga0111206, IMG submission 80376) | Coxiella sp. DG_40 | reverse complement strand
ATGATAATGGTCAGGCAACACCTCCCGCGGGTAATGATTTTATTGGCGTTGCCGCAGGTATTGGGCATATTCTTGCCCTGAAGTCCGACGGCACTATTGTCGGCTGGGGGGCCAATGATTATGGTCAGGCAATACCACCTCCCCAAAGAACCGATTATGTTGCCGTCGATACATTTCCGATAGGAAGTACTCATATTCTTGCCCTTAATTCCAACGGCAGTATCGTTGGCTGGGGATTAAACGAGGATGGTCAAGCAAACCCTCCGGATGGTAATGATTTTGTTGCCATTGCCGCAGGGCATCGGCATAGTCTTGCCCTGAAGTCCGACGGTAGTATTGTCGGCTGGGGGTGGAACGAGCATGGTCAGGCGACGCCTCCGGATGGTAATGATTTTGTTGCCATTGCCGCAGGGCATCGGCATAGTCTTGCCTTGAAGTCTGATGGAAGTATTGTTGGCTGGGGGTACAACGAGTATGGTCAGGCAACGCCTCCGGGCGGGATAGACTACGTTGCCATCGACGCAGGAACTGAATATAGTCTTGCCCTTAAATCCGACGGCTCTGTCGTTGCCTGGGGATGGAACGACTACGGCCAGTGCAATGTCCCGGCGCCTAACACCGGCTTTGTCGCCATTGCCGCAGGGAGTGTGCATAGTCTTGCCTTGAAGTCTGACGGCTCCATCGTCGGCTGGGGTGCTGGGACTGAGGATTTAGGAAAATTTCCTGATTGTGGTCAAGCAGACCCTCCGGATGGTAATGATTTTGTAGCCATTGCCGCAGGTGAACAGCATAGTCTTGCCTTGAAGTCCGACGGTAGTATTGTCGGCTGGGGGTGGAACGAGCATGGTCAGGCGACGCCTCCGGATGGTAATGACTTCGTTGCCATCGCCGCAGGATGTGAATATAGTCTTGCCCTTGTCCGGCCTTGCGGTGGAGCGCTGGCCGGTGATTTTAACATCGACTGCGAAGTGGATTGGCAAGACTTTGCGATTCTCTGTGACCAGTGGCTGAGCTATGAAATACCATACGACGTCGCCCCTGACGGTGGTGACGGGATTGTAAACTTTGCCGACTGGCCCGCCTTCGCCAGCAATTGGCAAAGCAGTTACGATATTTTTGACCTTGCTGATTTTGTAAGCCAATGGTTAAAGACAGGAGCAAATTACTGTATAGCTGACATAGCACCTGAGAGTGAGGGCGATGGTATAGTCAATATGGTGGATTTTGCAGTGTTGGCTGAGAACTGGATGGCAGGTGAATAGCTTTGTGTTTCTATAAATCCTTGTCACCAAACTGTCACCACAGAGATCGCTTTTTCTAAAATCAGCTAAATTATACGTCAGTTTTTAGCTGAAAAACCCATTTTTTATAAAAATTTTTAAGGAAAATAGTATTGAACATCCTATTGCCACCGGATGGAATGTCCGGTGAGCCCTTATCTGTAGTAGTCCTCATAAATCCGGCACAATGTTCCGCCCTAGAGGTTTTTCACGCGATTATTGGTGCCATAAACTCATTCAGTAAATTTCTTGTCTTGCACAATATGAAATCTTTTCGTAGCATTTTTGGACCCCCTTGTCTTGCTCTGGTTAATGGTTTCAAAAAACCGTATTTTGCAAGCACAAGGACGTTTTTTCATCTCTACCTCTCAAAACGAACACAAATCGAGCCCTTTACATTGCCACCCTGAATGCGACACTTAGATATTTGAACCTTTGTGAGAAAACAGTGCACTGTAAGGATGAAGAACCTGAGAGATGCGCAAAAGAAATAGCTGCTGATATCCTTAAGGAGTGGGGAAAAGTTAAGATTGGTCTTGTTGGGTTAAACCCGGCAATTGCTGAGGCTTTAGTCCAAACGTTTGGACAGGCCAATGTCAAAATTACCGACCTTAATTTACAAAACATTAATACTTCGAAATACGGCCTTAAAATCTGGGATGGCAGGAAAATTACAGATGATTTAATCAAGCAATCGGATGTAATACTTATCACAGGAACCACATTCGTAAATGGCACTTCTGATTTCATTATGGAGTGCGTTCGTAATTATCAAAGGGATTATTTGATTTACGGTGTAACCGCAGCAGGTGTTTGCAAGTTAATGCGTCTAAATAGAATTTGTCCCTATGGCAAAAATCAATAGAACTTACAAAACTGCAGTCACTCTCGAAGGTTCCACCTTAGTTTGCAGAAAACTGCATCATGTACCACAGGCTGGGATTTTGGGAGAGTGTGTATAGAACTGGCGTGTTGTTTTCCATTTGTATTTTTTAGAAAAAAGGTTATTATAAAAAGTAAAAGTATTTCGCAAACTAACGCTCCAAGCAATATGGCCAATAGAACGCAAAGTAAAGAACAGGACGTTATTTTAGACTCGATAACAGAAGGAGTTTTTACAGTTAATTTAAATTGGCAGATTACTTCCTTCAACCAGGCAGCTGAAGACATCACCGGCATTTCACGGCGACAAGCCATAGGCCAACAGTGTAAAGACATTCTCAGAGCGGACTTATGCGAGAAGGATTGTGCACTTCGCAGGACAATAGAAATAGGTAAACCCATAATCAACAAGTTAGTCCATATTATCGATGCTAACGGAAACCGAAAGGCAATCTCCATAACCACTGCGCTTTTGAAGGATGCAACAGGGAAAGTTATGGGTGGGGTCGAAACTTTTCGTGACATGAGTCTTATCGAGGAGCTTCGCAAAGAACTGCATCACAGCTATACTTTTGAGGACATCATAAGCCGAAATTACCAGATGCAGAATCTCTTCAGCATTCTGCCCAATATTGCCGAAAGCAACACTACAGTTTTAATTGTCGGTGAAAGCGGCACCGGCAAAGAGCTTTTTGCCCGGGCTATCCATAACATTAGCCCTCGCAAAGATAAACCTTTTGTTGCAGTGAATTGTGGAGCCCTTCCAGATACGCTGCTTGAATCAGAATTATTTGGTTATAAAGCTGGTGCATTTACGGATGCAAAAAAGGACAAGCTTGGCAGATTTGCCCTAGCTGAGGGAGGAACAATATTCTTAGATGAGATCGGCGATATTTCTCCTGCAGTGCAGGTGCGATTACTACGTTTCTTGCAAGAACGAACTTACGAGCCATTGGGTGCTCTTTCCTCTCTCAAGGCTAATGTACGTGTTGTTGCCGCAACAAACAAGAACTTAGAAAAACTGGTAAAAAACGGCAAGTTTCGGGATGATTTGTATTACAGGGTCAATGTCGTCAAGTTAGCTTTGCCTCCCTTAAGGGATAAAAAGGAAGATATTCCGCTTTTGATAGACCACTTTATTAGCAGGTTTAATCGGCTGCACAACAAAAATATAGGCAGCGTTACAGATGAAGTGTTAGCGATTCTTTTGGGGTATGACTATCCAGGTAATGTGCGTGAGCTCGAGAACATCATTGAGCATTGTTTTGTATTGTGCCAGGATGAGATAATAGAAAGAAAGCATCTACCCGCAAGTTTCCAAACGAAAGAGGGTGTCGAATCCACCGACATCAGAAATGCTGTAACTCTTGAAGAGATGGAAAAGATATTTATTACCCAAGCTCTGTCTCGCAACAAAGGTAATCGGGCCGCTACTGCTAGAGAACTGGGTATTCATAAGAGCACCCTCTTTAGGAAAATCAAGTCTTTAGGCATCAGACCCTTGCAGTAGCAAATTGCGACCCCATATTACGTGTTGGGGTTGCAAAATGCAACATTTAACTTAGTCTCTTCACCAACAAAAATCTCGTCATGTTTTTTATAACCTACTATAGAACATCAACTTAAATAAGCTTTCGTCTTTTCTGCGAACATTCTTGGCATATTAGTTGCGAACTATAGCTTTGAAAGGCCTATTTTATGAAGATAGCGATACCAGTATGGAACGGCGTTGTCTCGAGCGTGTTCGATTTTGCCCACAGTCTTTTGCTGGTGGATATAGAAAAAGGTCACCAAATGAGCCGTTCAGAGGTTTCATTAAGCTCTGAGTCGGTTGCCCAAAGGGCCAGTAGATTAAAGAGCTTAGGTATCAACGTGCTTATATGCGGAGCTATTTCGCGGCCCTTGATGTATATGCTCACCGCCTCTGGAATCGACGTTCTGCCATATGTAACCGGCCCGGTTGATGGGATATTGCAGGCGTATATGACAGGCCAGCTGGGTCAACCGCAGTTTGTTTCGCCCGGCTTCTGGCCAGGTGCAAGAAATGGCTTTAGAGGTTGGCGGCGAAGACGCCAATGGCGAGGTGGACGATATTTGTGATTTGGATTGTACTTGGCGCAGCCGACGGGAACGGGTCTAAGAAGGAAAGGAAAAGGCAGAAAATGAAAGTCGCCGTAACAGCACAAGGAAATGAATTATCAAGCGAAATCGACCTCAGATTCGGACGAGCCAAATGGCTTATTGTCGTTGACACAGAGACAGGTGATTTCCAAGTTCACGACAATGCTGTAAACCTGAATGCTGTTCAAGGAGCCGGGATTCAGACAGGACAGAATGTAGCGAACCTCGGCGTTGAGGCAGTGATAACCGGTAATGTAGGCCCTAATGCATTCAAGACGCTCAGTGCGGCGAATGTAAAGGTATTTCTAAGTGAAACTCAAATGGTTCAAGATGCAGTAGATTTGTATAAAGCAGGCAAATTAAAAGAAGTGGACCAGGCCAATGTTGAAGGGCACTGGATTTAGGATTTAAACAGAGCAAGCAAAACAATGCATATATATTTGGATTGTATACCTTGTTTTATCAGGCAATCGCTTGATGCAGCAAGACACGCAACAGAAGATACTCGCATGCACGAACGCGTAGTTCGAGAGATTCTTCGTTTGGCGGCCGATTTGGATATGAGCCAAACTCCACCGGTAATTGGCCAGCAGATACACCGGTTAATCCGAAACTTGGTGGGCCAAGATGATCCGTATCACGGGATAAAAAAACAGTTCAACGAACTGGCTTTGAAATTGTATCCAGAGCTGCGAAAGCAGATTTTAGCTTCTGACAATCGGCTCGAAGCAGCTATCCGCTTAGCCATAGCTGGTAATATTATCGATCTTGGTGTCAATCGTTCAGTGGACGAATCAGAACTTCACAAGTCTATAAGTGAGTCCCTGACGGCAGACTTCGACAGCATGCAGTTGCAGTCATTCGAAGATGCTATAGAACAAGCAGAAGAATTTCTTTACTTGGCCGATAACGCCGGTGAGATTGTTTTTGACCGCTTGTTGATTGAGCAGCTTCCCTGTGAAAAAATTACAGTAGTCGTCAAGGGCAAGCCTGTCATAAACGATGCCACGATGGAAGACGCTGACTTCGCCGGCTTAACCAGAATAGTAGAAGTAATTGATAACGGTTCAGATGCCCCGGGGACAATTCTCGAAAGCTGTTCGCAGCGTTTTAGGGATCGTTTTGAGAATGCTGATTTGTTAATAGCCAAGGGACAAGGGAATTATGAAACGCTCAGCGACGTGGATAAGAATATATTTTTCATCCTAAAGGCCAAGTGCCCCGTTATTGCCAGGGACTTGAATTGTGAAGTCGGCGAAATGATTTTTAGAAAGAGCAAGGTACTTAATGACATTGCTGATTTAGTTAAGGAGGTGGAATAGATGCCAGGTTTTGATGGTACAGGGCCGTTAGGTCAGGGGCCGATGACAGGGCGAGGTCTTGGGTTTTGTGTTTTGACAAGTTCAAAAGAAAATCCGGACGAGGTAAGAGGTTTTGCGGGATTACAAGCCGTGCCCGTTGGTCAAAAAATTAAGAATTTTGAAAATACTGGAAAGGAGGTGATTGATATGCCATTTGGAGATGGTACAGGTCCTGCAGGTTTAGGACCAATGACAGGTAGAGCCGCCGGCTTCTGCGCAGGATATCCGGTACCGGGCTATATGAATCCTGTTATTGGTAGAGCTGGTTTCTATGGCTACGGTGTACCGGTGTTTGCACCCTATGGTGCAGGTTTGTACGGATATGGTGCGGGCTACGGTACACCTTATGCCGGATGGCCTAACCCTTGGCTTCGCAGAGGTTTCGGCTTTGGCCGAGGTTTCGGTCGGGGCTGGGGCCGAGGCCGCGGCAGAGGCAGATTTGGTTATTGGTGGTAGATTCGAATTAGCAAGTAATTGCAGAAAGGATAGATATTATGCCAAGAGGTAATGGTACAGGGCCTATGGGTCAAGGTCCCGGCACAGGCCGGGGCATGGGTCGAGGTCAGGGCCGGGGTAGAGGCAGAATGGGCGGACCATTTTCAGCAGGACCAGGTGGAAGTTGTGTATGCCCGAACTGTGGAACAACGGTCTCCCATATTGCTGGACAGCCTTGTAATGCAAAAAGTTGTCCAAAATGTGGTACGAAAATGACAAGAGGCTAATTTTATTTCGAAAGGAGAATTATTATGCCAGGTGGAGATGGAACAGGTCCTGGAGGTATGGGACCAATGACAGGTAGAGCTGCAGGTTTTTGTGCAGGCTATCCAGTACCTGGGTTTATGAACCCAATCGGTGGACGAGGTTACTGGGGCTGGGGCAGAGGCGGCGGCTGGGGCCGTCGTAACTGGTACTATGCAACCGGCCTTCCCGGATGGCAAAGAACCGGATATGGCATGCCTGCCTGGGGCGGTGGCGTGAGCCCTTATGCTTATGGGGGGGCTGTGAACCCATACGCTTATGGCGGTGCGCCGTTTGCCCCAACGATTACACCTCAGCAGGAGCTGGACGGACTGAAAGGTCAGGCAGAGTATCTTGAAGATGCTCTTGATGGCGTTAAGAAGCGCATAGAAGAGCTCGAGAGCCAGAAAAGCGACAAAGAGTAAGAAGCTGTGAAGGTAAGACAACTTACTTGGGCTGCTTGTCATACAGCAAGCAAAGCAAAGATTTATGTGCTTATTGCTCCGAGAGACCTTGCAAGTTTTGCTTTGTTTTAGAGTTACCGCGCAACCTGATAATAGAAAGGAAAAAACGATGCCAGAATTTGGAAATTCATTTAGTGGACTTGCAAAAGAGCGTAAGTTGACGGATGCTGAGTTGATTAGAGCTATTCGCTTTATGGTCTCCGCTGAATATGAAGCAATCCAACTGTATCTGCAGCTCGCAGAGTCTACCGACAATCAATTGGCCATAGATGTTCTTCGAGATATAGCTGATGAGGAACGTGTTCATGCAGGTGAATTCTTAAGGCTGCTACATGAACTGGCTCCAGATGAGCAAAAGCTATATGACGAAGGCGCTAAAGAAGTTCAGGAGATGATAGATAAATTAAAAGGAAAGTGACAGTTGACTTTAGATTTATAAGCAACCGTTGGGGCTAATGGTTGAGGTTGAGCTTTTTGACCCAAAGCGGTTGTGACTGAACATTGAAGGGTAAACACACCGGCTGTGTCTTTCTGGATTTCGAATAAGGAGGTATAGCAATGCCAATATTCGAATACAGGTGTAATAAATGTGGGCACAAAACGGAATTTTTGGAAAAAAGCGGTAGCAAAAACAAGCACATTTGCGAACGCTGCCAAAGTTCAGACTTGCAAAAACTATTCTCGGGTTTCTCCGTTGGACCGGGCAGCAAATCTTCGTCAGGGGGCAATGAAACCTGTCCAACTGGAACATGCGGACTCTCATAGAAAGGAACTATTATGAAGATTGCAGTAACATCAACAGGTCCTACTCTTGACGACAATGTGGAGGCTCGCTTTGGCCGGTGCCCCTATTTTTTGATTATTGACACCGACACAATACAATTCGAGGCGATTGAAAACCCCAATATTGCTCTCGGCGGCGGTGCAGGAATTCAATCTGCTCAACTGATGTCGGAAAAGGGCGTAACAACTGTACTCACCGGTAACTGCGGCCCTAACGCATTTGCCGTGTTTGGTCAAGCAGGCATACAGGTTATCATTGGCGTCAGCGGTCCTGTACGTGGTGCTGTAGAAAAATTCAAAACAGGGGCTTTCTCTTCTGCTTCGGGGCCAAATGTAGCCAGCCACTTTGGTATGAACGCAGCAACACCAGACCCGACAGCAACCGGGCAGCCGATGACTGACCCACTCGGTCAAGGTGGCGGAATGGGCTTGGGCATGGGTGGCGGACGTGGTATGGGCAGAGGTATGGGGCGCGGCGGTGGAATGGGACGCGGTATGGGCAGAGGCAGAGGAATGGGCCGTGGTATGGGTATGGCAGCTGGTTTACCTACTGCTGGCATACCGCAAACCACTGCGTCACAAACCCCAGAGCAGGAATTGGCCGCCCTAAAGCAGCAGGCAGAGCTGCTTGAACAACAAAAGCGCCAGTTAAACAAGAGAATAAGTCAGCTTGAAAGCGGCCGTAAAGCTGTCGCAATTGTTGATTCTAGCAAGTGTGCAGGCTGCGGTATCTGCGCCGATGTGTGCCCGGTAGGCGCCATTGAGGTTAATGAACAAGCTGTTGTTAACGCCGAGGCCTGTACCGGTTGTGCTGTCTGTGTTACGGAATGTCCTAATGAGGCCATCATACTTGCGCAGAAAAAAGTTGGTAAATAAATTCTCCATTAGAGTATTTGCTTTTTGCGCAGCAAGTTTTCAGGCGAAAAGCTTAAGCTTTTGGCCTTTGGTAGGTATACAAACAGCGAGATTTAAACCGTAACGCTTGATCCATATACATTACTGTATTTAAAAAGGTGTGGCGTTGATATGGAACTTGAGCAGATGCAACGTTTTATGCTCAAATCAAAGATTCATAGGGCAACATTGACCGGGACAGAGCTGGACTATCAAGGGAGTATTACCATAGATGAGAGCATTCTTGAAAAAGCAGACATATTGCCGGGTGAGCAACTTCACGTGCTGAATATCAATAATGGCCACCGCTTTGTAACTTATGCTATTGCAGCACCGCGAGGTTCCGGCACCATCTTATTGAATGGCCCGGCAGCAAGATTGGGAACGGCTGGCGATAAAGTCATAATTATATCCTATTGCCAGATATCCGGCGAGAAGGCAAAAGATTTGAAATCGAAAGTAGTATTCGTTGATGATGAAAACAAACCAAAGGAGTAGATAAGTGAAAAAAAGTACACGCCCACAGTGTGCGCAATGTGAGAGTAAAGAATGCCGTGATGGCAAGGATTGCTTTTCAAAGAGTAGTAATCATAGACAATTATACCAGAACAGCGATATAGCAGAATTGCACGGGGCAGCTTCGGCAATTGAGGCAAGGTATTATGGCAAAGAAGCGCGATTGGGCGAAGTAGTTCTGTTGGCGAAGGAATTGGGATATAAAAGGATAGGTCTGGCATTTTGTATCGGTTTGAGCGAAGAAGCAAAGGTCATCGATGAAATTCTCTCAAAGCATTTTGAAGTAGTATCGGTGTGCTGTAAAGTTTGCGGAATCGATAAGAAGGATTTTGATTTGCTGCAAATTTCATCAGAAAATCAAGAGGTTATGTGTAACCCGGCTGGTCAGGCTAAATTACTAAATGACGCTGAGAGCCAACTCAATATTATTTGCGGGCTCTGCGTTGGCCACGATGCGATATTTACCAAAATATCCAAAGCCCCTGTAACAACACTTATTGCCAAGGACCGCGTATTGGCTCACAATCCTGCAGGGGCTATTTACAGTCACTATATTCGAAAACATTTTAGCGAAACCACATAGTGGAGGTAAATAATGGAGCAGATATTCAATGCCACAGAAATCAATGTCGGATTTCATTCGGATGGTTACAGGATAGATAAAACCGCTGCGCCTATGAACCGGTATACAAAATGGGAAGTTTTACCGGGAAATCGGTGGTGTAATCCAAGACCGGTCTGTTTCGATTCTTTGCCCCAACAAGGCTGGTTTGCAAAAGACAGATTCGACTGGGATAAAATCAGTATTCCTCAGGAGAAAAGCATAGTATGAGAATCGCGATTGCCAGCGGCAAAGGTGGAACAGGCAAAACGACTATTGCAACAAGTCTTGCTTGTTCAATTGCCCGAATGGGCAGAATTGTGCAGTATCTTGACTGCGATGTTGAAGAGCCAAACGGCCACATATTTTTAAAGCCAGATATAAAAGAAACACACAAGACCACGATCGGCGTGCCGGAAGTCGACACTGAATTATGTAACGGATGTGGCAAATGCGGTCAGCTCTGTCAATACAGTGCCATTATCTGTTTGAAAGATAAGCCGCTTGTTTTTGAGCAGTTATGTCATTCATGCGGCGGGTGTGAGCTTATCTGCCCGACCGGTGCCATCAGGGAAAAATATATAGAAATTGGCTCTGTTGATCTGGGCACAGCCGGTGACGTTAAGTTCGGTCAGGGACGCCTGAAAATAGGGGACGTACATTCACCTGCTCTGATAAAGGAGGTTAAGGAAAATGCTGCCAATAACGGCACTGTCATAATAGACGTTCCACCAGGCACCTCATGTCCCGTGGTTGAAGCAGTTAAGGGAGCAGATTTTGTTCTCCTGGTCACGGAACCTACGCCCTTTGGTTTAAATGACCTGGAATTGGCGGTGGAGATGGTAAGAGAGCTTAAACTCCTGTTTGCTGTTCTAATCAACCGCTGTGACATAGGCGATGAGCGAGTTGTAAGCTATTGTCAGCAACAAAGTATAGACATTGTCCTAGAGATACCAAATGATCGGCTGATAGCAGAAGCTTACTCACAGGGGATTAAAATAATTGATGCATTACCCGCCTATGAGGAAAAGTTCTTACAGCTATACCAGAAAATCAATTCGAGGACCTCGGTTAAATGAAAGATGATTTTGAATTTATGAAGAGAATAAACCGCAACTTACAAGCTTGCAAAGCAGCTTGTAAGATCCTTGGAGTTTCTGACGACGCTGACAAAAATGCCTTGAAAAAAGCATACAGAAAGGCATCAATGAAATACCACCCTGATCATAATCAAGCCGATACCGATGCGACTAAAAAATTTGTGCTCGTCAAATGTGCATATGAGCTGTTAGCTAAAGATAAGCCCTGCCCACAACTTCTAAAAGAGATCAACGCCTGGGAAGGTGTTCCAGAAGACAGCAAGTACAATCTCAGAAATCCCTGGGGTCATTTCTTGTGGTGGCGCGAGAGATTTTTTGGTTCTGAGAAGGAGAAAAGGTCAAATGGCAAACGCTCTTCTTGTGTTTAATAGAAACCCTTATTTTGATTGGGCCCATGAAGCCAAGATGGCAGAGTTAGCGCAAGGGTTTAAAGAAGCTGATAAGATCACCGCATTTTAGGCTACATTCTCATATTAAAGCAAGATGTTATAACTAAAATTTGGCAGCACAGTACTTCTTGTAAAATTTAGAACAGAAAAGATAAGAATGACAACAAGAAAAAAAGCAGCTTTAATATCCATCATATTGAACGTACTATTAACTGGCCTGAAGTTTATAGCCTTCGCCTTTACGGGAAGTCTGGCAATTCTCGCGGAGGCTTGGCACAGTTTCTCGGATATTACCACATCGGTTCTCGTTTTTATTTCCATAAGAGAAAGACGCGCGTCCCCGGCGGCACCTGAAGAAAGTGGAGATGAAAGCAAATCAATACCTTTGGAATATCAAATATCATTCCTGATAGGTTTGTTGATGTTTTTCGTTTCGGCGCTTTTGATATGGAAAACAGTAACAGGAAGCGCGCCGGTAATCGAAAATTCTCTGCTTTCAGGAATTATATTTATAATTTTCGCGGTTGCTTCCTATATTGTATATCGTTTTGAAACATCCGTTGGCCAAAAAGAAAACTCCGTCGGCCTTATCGCAGACGGAATGCACTCAAGGGCCGACATGGTCAATTCTCTTTTGATAGGGTTTTCCCTCGTAATCTACAGAATGGGAGTCAATATTGATACTCCTGTAGCACTTATAATTGCACTGCTTATATTATCTTTTTCTACTGAAACAATGGTTAATGCCGTGATGGCATATAAAAGGAAAGAAGCAGAATATGTATTTCGATATAAAACTACGACGATTGTTCTATCCTTTTTTGAAAAAAGAACATGGAACCGGATATTAAAGTACTCTGAGGAAAATTTCACCCCAAAAATCATAAGTTCGGCTTTGTTAGTGAAGGTATGTAAATGTTTTTGTGCTGTCGTTATTTTGATTTTAGGATCATTCTATGCCTCTGAGTGTATTTATACAATAGGTCCATCTCAGGAAGGAATAATTGAGCGTTTCGGCAAGCCGATTAATTATAAAAGAGCCCTCCAACCAGGCATACACTTTAAGTTCCCTTGGCCGGTGGATAAAGTTATAAAAATCAACTCGAAAAGTATCCGTACTAAAAGCATAGGAAATATTACGGACGAAGGCAGCTTCGCCCTTCTGTGGGCAAAAAAACATGGTACGGAAACAGCCTTTATTTCCGGCGACAACAATTTTTTCTATCCCTACCTGGTTGTCCATTACAGAATAAAGGACGTTTTTGAGTATAGGTACAACCACATTGACCCTGAGATACTCCTTGACAGCGCTGCCAGCCGGGTTATCTCGAACATTTTTTCCAAGAAGGCATTTTACGAAATAGTTACGTCGTACAGAAAGCAGTTCGAGTTAGACACAGTCCGGCTTGTTCAGAATAAGTTGGACACGCTCAACAGCGGGCTGGAAATAATAAATGTAAATATGAAAGATGTACATCCGCCGATTTTCATATCCTCTTCTTTTGAGGAGGTCATTGCCGCTTATCAGAAAAAAGAAGAACTGATTAGCAAGGCGCTGGGCTATAAAAATGAATCCATGCCCCGGGCCAGAGGAACTCAGGTAAGGCTGCTTAAACGGGCCCAATCGTACGTTATGGACAAGACAAAAAAGGCAAGTGGTGAGGCACTTAGGTTTAAAATGCAATTAGAAGGATATAAGAAGTCAGAAGCTGTAATGGTGAAGAAAATCTATCTTGATTTTATAAAGGAAGCTCTTTCGAAAAATCAAAAAATTATTGTGGACCCTTCATCTGGGTTTCCTGAAATATGGCTGGATAGCAAGCAATTGTTCAAATCTTCTAAAATTGGATTGGATTGATAATGAAAGCGAAATTTTTACTTCTAATCATTGTGATTATAGTAGTCGGATCGGCTTACTATTCGTTGTTCACAGTAAATGAAAAAGAGTTTGTCGTCATTACGCGATTCGGCAAGCCTGTAAGAACACTTGATAAAGCGGGGCTTTACATTAAGCGGCCCGGTTTTTTAGAAACGGTGAACCGAGTAGAAAAGCGGGCGAATGTCTTCAAGACTCAGCCGATTCAGCTTTTGCTTGGGGACAAAAATCCGCTGATTATCACCTGTTATGTTTGCTGGGAAATAGCCGACCCACTGACGTTTTTGCAATCCTTAACAAGCTCCGATATCGTAAATCAGAAAATAGGAGACATGGTAAATTCATTGTTAGGAAGCACGCTCGGCGATTATACCATAGAAAACATCATCAATGTAAAGCCCGAACTGGTTAAGCTTGAAGAAATAGAGACAAGAATTTTATCTGAATCCGAACAGAAAGCGATAGAAAAATACGGGATAAGAATTATTGACGTGGGGATCCGGCGTTTAGCTTATCCCCAGATTGTGACACAATCGGTCTATAACAGAATGAAAGCGGAAAGAGACAAGGAGGCCAAAAAGTACTTGGCCGAGGGCAAAGAAGAGGCAGCTAAAATTGAGGCTCAGACCGACAAAGAGGTTGCGAAGATAATTGCCGAAGCCAATAAAGAATCAGAGATATTAAAGGGACAGGGTGATAAAGAGGCAATGACCATTTACGCTGAAGCATACAGCCAGGACCGTGCATTCTTTGAATTTACTAAATCTCTCGAGGCCTGCCGGGAAGTCTTGAAAGACAAGAGCACTTTAATCTTGTCAACCGAATCGGAAATTTTGAAGTACCTCAAGTACACGGAAAAAACAGGTGAATAATCTACGACAGGTAAACGTATTTATCCTATTTTAACAAACAAAGGAAGCGTCAAATGGAAATGAAAAACGCAATTTTGAGCAGCAAAAGATTTATATCTTACATTTTGATTGTTCTTATTTTGCTTTATATAGCATCTGGTATATACTCCATTGCTCAAAGCCAGGTAGGTATTCACCAAAGATTCGGCAGGATAATAAATCCGAATGTCAAACCAGGGATACATTACGCTTTACCGTGGCCAATTGACAAAATCGATAAAGTTTCCGTCATGATCGTTCAGCGGATTTTGATTAATGATTTTTCAAGTAATCTTGAACAAGACTCGACACCTTATGTATTCCATAGGTTGACAGGGCTTACACCAAACTGTATTTCGGGAGATAATAATATTGTCAATATTATTTGTGCTATTCAATATTGCGTTTCCAACCCTGTTGATTATCTTTTCAGGATAAAAGACAACGAAAGGCTCCTCAGAGATATTATTTGCAACTCTATAATTAAATGCTTAGCCGCCCTGCGAGTGGATGAAATATTAACTTATGGTAAAAGAAAAATAGAAACTATGCTGAAAACGCAAACGCAGGAAAAACTGGACATTTTAAACTGCGGCCTGATTATTTCCTTTGTCGAACTTCGGGATGTCCGGCCGCCGGCTACAGTCCAAGGAGCTTTTGATGATGTGATAAATGCAAAGATCGATAAAAGAAAGATCATAAGTCAGGCCCAGTCACGCAGAAACGAGCAACTGCCCCTGGCAAACGCAACAGCGACAAGAGTAATTGAAAAGGCCAAAATGTATAAACTGGAAAAGATTTTAACTGCTCATGGAGAAACGCAGCGATTCAGCAAGCAGTTAGAGGCATATCGAAAGATGAAAGAAGTCACCAAGAAACGATTGTATTTTGAGTTTGCAAAGGAGGTTTTCCCTGAAATTGAGAAGGTATATATAGTTGACAGGGAAGAAAATAAAAACCCTGCGAGAGTTAAGATATTTTCCGACAAGTAATGTGTGGAGCTCAAAAACGTGACGTTTAGCGACTTGCCTAAATGGGCAAAACAAACGGACAAAATTATTTTATTTTAACGGAAACATAAGGGATTTTCTTGAAAGAGTTGGTTGTCATAAGTGGCAAAGGCGGAACAGGTAAAACGAGCATTGTAGCTGCGTTTGCGGCCCTTGCGAGAAATGCGGTGTTTGCTGATTGTGATGTTGATGCAGCCGATCTACACCTGGTCTTAGAGCCGAATATAAAGCAAAAATCTGATTTCTCCGGGGGCAAGCGGGCAACGATAGTCATAGAAAAATGCATCGGCTGCGGCAAATGCCAGGATTTGTGTAGATTCGACGCAATACATTTTAACGGAGAGGGAAATGATCTTGTTGATAGGACCTTTACCATTGATCCGGTTTCATGCGAAGGCTGCAACGTATGTGTGGAGTTTTGTCCAGTGGATGCAATTGAGTTTCACGATTGTATAAATGGACAGTGGTTTATATCGGATACAAGGTTTGGGACTATGGTTCACGCCAAACTCGGAATCGCTGAAGAAAATAGTGGGAAATTAGTAACCCTGATTCGCAAGGAAGCAAAGAGAATAGCACAGGAGCAAAAAAAGGACTTGCTCATTGTCGATGGTTCGCCGGGAATTGGCTGTCCTGTAATCGCGTCAATCACAGGGGCAAACCTGTTGCTGGTAGTTACAGAACCGACCCTTTCCGGCAGGCATGATTTAGACAGAGTCTCCAAGCTTACGGGAAACTTTGGCATCAAAACATTGGTTTGCATCAACAAAGCAGATATAAACCCGCAAATTGCGGACCAAATAAGCGAAGAGGCACAGCAGCGAGGATTAAAGGTTATAGGGAAATTACCATATGATGAGGCTTTCACCAAGGCCCAGATTATCAAGGCAAGTGTAGTCGAATATACAGGAGGGGCTATAACAGAACAGATAAAAGCATTATGGAGACAGGTTACATATGCTCTCGTCTGAACAAAAGCTGCTAATAAAGGAATCGAAGGTATCCAGATTCAATTTTGATGTGATTGCCGAGCGCTATGATCAATGGTACGCGAGCAGGCGAGGTGCGATGTATGACAGCTTGGAAAAGAAGTTAATCAGCTACATTCTGCCAACTGGTGCTGAAGGGAAAAGAGCACTGGAGGTAGGTTGTGGAACCGGCCATTGGAGCAGATTTCTCAGCGAGTATGGTTTCGAGGTTACAGGACTCGATATCTCTGAGAGTATGATAGACGAGGCGCTGCAAAAGGACCTTAAAAACGTTTCATTTCACATAGGTGATGGGCATTTGTTGCCATTTGCAGATAGGTCTTTCGACCTGACGGCAGCGATTACAACGCTTGAGTTTGTCCACGACCCACATGCGGTATTGCAAGAAATGATACGATGCACCCGCAAACCAGGTATGGTATTACTTGGGGTATTAAATAGGTTATCTAAAGTTAATCGTCAAGGGCAGGCTTATCCTGAAAGCCCATACGCTGCTGCCCAGTTGTTTTCGCCCCTTGAATTGAAGGAATTTTTGCAGCCGTACGGCCAGGTGCAAATAACCGTTGGTGGTTTTGTTCCTGAGCAAAGTTGGCTGATACCTTTTGCCCCTTGGTTTGATCGTATTGCTGGAATGTTTGGGAGTCAAAAAGGTACTTTTATAGTGGCGCTGCTTAAATTATGAAAGTGCTGGCAGAAGTAAGTTTATATCCATTGCGCCAGAATGAATTGGCCAAACCGATTCAACAATTTGTTCAGGTTCTGGAGAATAATAAGCTACAGGTTAAAACGGGGCCAATGAGCACGCTCTTTATGGGAGATAGCCAGGTGGTTTTCAAAAACCTGCAAAAGGCCTT
>Ga0111206_149_pt1 | contig 16815 bp, 18 predicted proteins | sample DeeMarSWOR152_54_FD_80376 | JGI IMG/M metagenome (GOLD analysis project Ga0111206, IMG submission 80376) | Coxiella sp. DG_40 | reverse complement strand
AGATGTAGAGGGCATATCCGTCGCACGTCGCTCGTGACTCGTCGCTCGAAATCGTATCTTGCGAAACAAGGTTGGTAGTTGGTTGTTCATAGTTGGTAGTTTCCTTTGACTTTGAACTTTTTAGGCGTGTATCTGCTGATACGAAAACGTGCCCTTCGACGGTTCGACTGGATTCGGCAAGCTCACCACAAGTGCGCTCACCGCTGGCTGTGCTCCCCTTCGATTGCACTAAGGGCAGGTGGTTCTGCGCTACACTGCCATTTCTATGGCGGTTTGTATTATACCAAATTTCAGACAAAAATAAAGGAAAAAACGGCCAAAAAAGCACCGGATACCTTTAATTTTCCATAAGTGTAGCGAACAGCTGCGTTAGGGATTAATCATCATTTAACAAAGGCCAAACTTTATTTTTCCACCAATCTTTAAGCTGCGCTGAATCACCAAGTTCTGTAAGACAGTAGGTAGACATGACCAAATAAAACGTTGAAGCCGTCACCATCCAGCACGCTAGTGACTTTTTATCAATGGGATCTTTGTAAACGGTTGAATTGTCTGCAATGACAAATCTTTCCCACACCTTAAGGCTGGGATGTGCTGCCGCACAGCATATCCTATAGAGAGAATACAATTCTGGCCAATTGGCTTTGTCATGTATCCTAATCTTTTCTAACCTTTTTTCCAGACTTTCCGGCTTTTCAACACCAAGGTCATTTCTAATTCTCCTCGCCTCATTGGCCTTGCTTTCAAACTGATGGCTTTCATCTGGCTGAAGTTTCGCTAAGCCTTCAAGAAGACAGGCATCATTCCGCAAAGCTTCTCCGATAAGAACCGTATGTCGTTCCTCAATTTTATCTTCGTCTGCCATAATCCATAGCAAATTTAGGGATGCCTCAAGAACCCAGCGTGATAGTGCTATTGAAGCATTAGACTTCCCCGATTTGACCATTTCCCAAGCACCAGCAACGTATTCCATCGCTTCCTGCAAAAGATACTCAGCTGTAGGAAAATATTCTTCGTTGGGTGGAGAAGATTCTTTTCGATGTAATCTTATCTCTGTGAGTGTATCATCAAGAAGGTTACTCGATAATATTTGAAGAGAAGCAATATTGCCGGAACTAATCATAGCATTCACTCCCTAATAATGATTATACAGTCTGTATAAAACGGGTAAATGCCCATCGACCGGACTGCGAACTATAGGATTAGGCGCTTCATTCATCTTTTCCCATAAGAGCAGAGTAATCACCATACTTAAAGGCCAGCATACCCATAATTGCCCCGTGAATATAGAATGCTCGAGACTCAGACATGCTTGGTTGCTGTAACCAGATTTGAAGAAGGTGACAGTGTTTCTTTATTATTTCTTTTGCTTCTGAATCACTCATACCCTCTATAATTGGTTGAATTACTTTTTCGACCAAATCAATTGCCTCGGAATTGTCGTCTCTTAACTCGTCTGGATCAAATTCATTGAGCTTATCAATTACACTTGCAAGGTATTTGATTTCATCTGGTATTGGGGTGGGCATACTATCTATTCTCCGTTTATTAGCTTGCTTGTGCTGGCATATTACAAATCCTTACCTGCACCTAACAATGATTATACATTCTATATAAGAAGTTCCCGCTGCTTTCAATTGCTAACCATTCCCATTAGATGCTATGCTAATCAAGCCCTCCAGATCGCTATAAACTGGTACCGCGAAAACCTTCTTTAATCAGTTAATCTGATTGTTTGCCCGAATCAGTCTGGCCAGTTGATTCTCTTGGTCCGCCTTGGTCCGAAGGTGCTTCGGGTTCTGCTGGACGTAGGTCATCTATTCCACTTATGCTCTTCTCTTCGAGATGCTCCTCTTGCATGGTTTTCTCTGTTTTCTTCTCATCGCACATTTGTATATTTCCTTTTTTATTGAGTTCACTGAGTTTGTTATACGCCGTCACAGCTCCAATTCCCATTGAAACCACCACTGCAACAATAAAAAAAATGCGAGACAATTTATCGTACCTTTCCAGCACATAATCCCGAGCGGCCCTCTCTCTAAGAACATCTTCTAGGTGTTTCGAATTCCTGTCGTAAATTAATATACATACCGTAATCGTCGTAACAAAAAAGATGACGGCGATACCGTATAGCAGAATTTCCCACCAGTGCTTTACGCCAACAGTACTGAAAATAGTAACGAGAAGCCCAACACCTCCGGCTGACAACGTAAGCAGCACCTTGTCACGTTCCATCTTTGTCCGGATCCAAGCACTTAAAATTGCTCCATAGTGTGTGACATTCTTTCCCTCCAACTCCCTCAGAAGCCTTTTTTCTCTATCTTCTTTCGATTCCGCCATTTAATATCCTGCTTTCAATTGTGAGTCTTACGTTTTCACTCTTTGCTAAGGATTTGGTCTGCCGGAAATAAAATACGACATTTCCGCAGTAGATATGATACACCAAGACAGGTTGGAAGGCAAGGGGCAAATTAGTGATTGGTCGTTAGTTTTTAGTATTCAGACGGTCGAGGCCGGCAAAGCCGGCTTTTGTTTTAATAGATTCCTCCCATTCGACTTGGTTCAGGATAAACTTATAGCGTAGGGCGGGTAGAAATAATAGCGGATAGTGGGTAGCGTTTGGAGATTTCCACCCCCGCACCAATTGGCCCGATATTAATATTTTTAACTACCCGTTTATGCCAAGGGGCAAGAGGTTATGCAATTGGTGCGGGGTTGCAATGACAAGGATGGCAAGAAAACCCCCGGCGATGCCGGGGGTAACAAACCCGCCAATAAATTGGCGGGCTAAATATAAAGACAAAATGGTGGGGTGCGACCCCACCCTACAATTAAGTCCCTAAATATATTTGAGATTGCCGCGGTCGCCTTTGGCGGTCTTGCAATGGCAAGGATGGCGAGAAAACCCCCGGCGATGCCGGGGGCTAAAAGGCCCTGCACCGCAGGGGTGGGTAAAAAAATCCCCCCAGCACCCATCCTTCGTTAATACTACAGAGGGCAAGCAGGACTGGGGCTAAATAAAGAAATAAAACTATTTTGGTTTGAAGCCTTTGGGGCTGGCGGAGGTGTATTTCTGGCAGGCGTTTTCGAGGTCAACGTCGGTTATATTTGCTAATGTGCAAAGCCAAGCGAAGGCATCTGCGAATTCCTCCTGTTTATTCTTATGGTCATCGCCGGCCAGGGCGGTGGCAAGCTCTCCGATTTCCTCTATAAACCACATAAAAGTGGCGGGTATTCCTCTTTTTCGGTCGCGTTTTTCGTATTTTTTTGAAATCAGCTCCTGAAATTCCCTGATATGCATATTTAACCTCCGGTCTTTATCGTATTTGCTGTCTATCAATATTGAAAACGCAGTATTTTTTAATGCTTCGCTTAGCCATTGCTAAATAAGCGCAAAGTTACAGGGGTATTTCAATCGTAAAATATATGGAAATTTAAAAAAATATATTTTTCAAAAGGTTAACATAATCATAAAATTATCCCGAAAAGTTCAAAAGCTTGACATCCGGGGATTGCCAGCGTAGAATTGCAAGGTAGTTTTCTTAGGGAGACAGTTATGGCGCAGGTTAGGCCGAGAGTAAGTGTTGAGTATACCGCCAAGGCAACTATTGTTACTTTTACCGACGAAAAAATCCTCGAAGAGACAGACATTCAGGCACTTCGCGAGTCTATAATGTCGGTCATTGAGCAGGCGGAACGGATAAGTCTGATTTTGGATTTTTGCAATGTTCGATTTCTATCATCTGCTGTTTTAGGCCTTCTAATCAGTGTCAGCAAAAAGGTTTACGAGCGTGACGGCCAGCTTAAATTGTGCAATATAACCCCGAAGATATATGAAATTTTCAAGATAACGCGGCTAACCAAAATCTTCGATATATACGATGATAGGGAAGGTGCGATAGAAAGTTTATCCGCGACAGAATAGGCGGATTTTGTTTATCTGCTTTGTTCAAAATAATGCAAAATCGGCAGGTAGTTGAGACTTAGAGTGGTTACTGACTGGGGACGGATTGTCGCCCCTATTTTTGTTTGGCACGGTTTTTTCGTGATGGTGTAAGTATTTATGGCGTCGAAAACACCTATCAGTCGCTCAGTGGCTATCGAGAGTAGGCCATCTGCTATCGTTAAGGTTTGTGAGCGACTTCTGTCGGAAATCAAAGCTAACGACTTCAGTGAAGAGGATGTTTTCGCCGTCCATCTTGCACTGGAGGAGGCGTTTATCAATGCCATCAAGCACGGACATAAGATGGACACGAGCAAAAAGGTTAAAATTGACTATTCGGTGGGTTTAGATAAGGTTGAAGTTTCTATGACGGATTTGGGTGATGGGTTTGACCCCGATTCGGTACCGGACCCGCGAGTTGGTAAAAATCTTTATAAGACCGAAGGTAGGGGTCTGCTTCTTATGCGCTCGTATATGGATGTAGTTGAATTCAATGAAAGCGGCAATTGTGTTCGAATGGTCAGATATAAGGAAAAACCTCGCTTAGCAGGAAGTTAAAGCCGAGCACGGGCGTAATCGATAAAGCTTCCATTTTGTGAGCTTTCCCGAATGCGATAGATTGTATCTTTGTAACTATGGTTTATGACAATTTAAGGTTCCGTTTGAGATGTTGAGTGAGCGGTAACAGCAGAAGGAGTGTAATTAGCAGATGTTTAATAGGGTCTTTATTATTTATTGTTCTTTTTTTGTTCTGAGCGGCTGTATATATGAGGAAGAGCCGATGCCCCAGATTGCGTATGAGTATAGAAGTGAAGCTGTTCAGCCTAAGCTTTCAACGCCGGTCAGAACACAGACAAATATTGATAAGTATATTCCCAGAGGTTGGCTCCCAGCTCCGCACATAGAGAAAAGATGGACGGCAATAGTGATACACCACTCAGGCACAAAAGATGGCAATGCAGCTATGTTTGACAAGTGGCACCGGGAAGGCAGGCATTGGGAAGGCGTCGGATACGATTTTGTTATAGGTAACGGGACCAATAGCGGCGACGGCCAGGTAGAGGTTACATTTCGCTGGTGGGAGCAAAAAACAGGGGCCCATTGCGGCGGCACACCCGGAAACTGGGCAAACAGATATGCGATAGGGATTTGCCTTGTGGGTAACTTTAATTATACGGCACCTACTGCCCGACAAATGCAATCGCTTGTAGAGCTAATTCGCTTCTTGCAAAGGCGATATAATATCCCTAAGAGCAGAATCTACGGTCACCAGGATACTCCGGGTTATCCGGGGAAAACGAACTGCCCCGGCAATAGATTTCCGATGGCAAGGCTAAAATCAATGCTCGATTTTTGATTTTGTCATAATATCTGGATTCAGGTAGTCACTTACTCTTTTGGGTCCTATAAACTCACACTGAAAGCATATAATCGGCTCTTCTTTGTAAAATACACCACACTATCATAGCGCTTAAAAAGTCGGCGCCTGATTATACCGAAGTCAATGCGGGAGAATTTCCCCAATGCCCAGGTAAGGAGCCGGCGAAATGGATATATACGAATCACTGTTTTCACCAGGTTATATGCTGAATGAGCAGATAGCCTCGCAGATTTTTGACATTCTGCCCGAGCAGGGACCTATTGTTGTAATTATGGACAGAGACGGTAACTGCTGGGCCAGTAACCCTGAGCTTTTTTCAAATCTAAACATCGGTGAATCATTTTTAAAAGAGTTTCTTGCTAAAATCGATGATGGTGCTGAGCCAGTTATAACTCAGGTAAATGACACCAGTATTATCGGTTCGCAATTGGTTGCAGAACAGAGCAATTGTGGTTATTTGATTATTATCCTTCCGCAATATAATCCCGAATCAACTTTAATAAATATTGACCTGATTGAAATATTGCTCAATCAAGCTGGTTTAATAGCAAGGCTGATAGAAAAGAACCATCTGTTCCACGAGCTTCAAATGAAACAGCTCAGCTTATGCTGTCAAGGTGAAACCTCCTCTAATTAGTTGTAATCTGCCATCCTTCCCAAATCAATTCGAACTACAGGTTCCACAGGCGGTAAGAAAAACACAAAGTCTTTTTTAACCAAAGGACAGTCCTATCGTTTGTGCGACTGAGCGAATATGGTCCGCAGCGAGGCGGTATTCTTCCGCATTTGGCAAGTGTTCTAACATCAGAGGAGTATCCGGGTATTTACTTAATTCTCTCAGGAAAGTGGCATAATCCAGTTGGCCGAGACCGGGGCGCACCTCGTCAAGATGTGTCGTGTAAATATCTTCCTTCATCAGAATATCCTTGGCATGGCAGCTTTTAATAACAGGCCCAAGTTTTTCAAAGCACTCGCGGATTAGTTCTGCGTTCTTAAAATACAATTGCGGACTGGATACAAAGTTAACAGGGTCAAGATGGACGGCAAATCTCTCACGGTCAATCGCTTTTATCAGCCGTAAGTATGAGTCAGGACAATCCGGATAAGACCATGGCATAGCCTCCAGTGTGAAATATGTTCGCGTTGGCTTTACATCATCGATAATTGCTCGTGTTGTTTCAACGATAAGCTCGAACGTCTCCTTTGTCAGATTATCTTTATGGGGGCCGGCCCAATGTTTTTCGTTGCGTGAACCGCTTACATTAACACAACATTTAGCTCCGATTTTCTCTGCCAGAGCCAGGTGTTCTCGACATTTCGTTATCGCTTGACTTCGTTCTTTTTCATTTGGGCTGATTGGATTGCTCCAGGCGCCAACTTCGGCAATTATTATATCTGCTTTCCTGGCCGCCTCAGAATAAGCGCTGACGACGTCATCCTTTTCGCCGGTGCCCACAGGACAATAAGCGGCGCGATAGCCGAGACGCTTGAGAATTGCTATCCAGGCATCCGGGCCCTCAAATTTTTCAAAAATTGGTCCTCCCAGCCGCAAGAGTGGAGGTTCTACCTGTGCAGATGCGAATTTAATCACTGATGTAGAGGCCATCACGGATGCGCCGATTATTGAGTTTCTAATGAACTCACGCCGGGACATTGTTTTTTTAATGGACTTCATTTTTACCCCTTTCTTTGAAACAACGACAATTTGTAAATAATAAAACCAAAACAGGATTTGTAAGGGGATATTTTAATGGCCGGAAATGGCAAATTCAACAAAAGTTTGATTGCATTTAATAATGCTGTTGTTATAATTATCGGGTATTTATAAAGACTTTATTTTGCAAAAATGAAACCGTGTTTATAGCTCACAGAGAACCAAACGCTATTTTTTATAGGCTAATAAGTTGAGGGAAAAGTGAGATTTCAGGTTTTTAAGAACGGAAAGTTAGTTAATAAATTCATGTTGTGCGGTGCTTATCTTTTCGGAACGGACGGCATTGCCATTCGCAGGGCACGTATTAGATTCAAAAATGGCATTATCGAGTGTGAAAAACCGCATAAGGAGACGTCGGGACTGGCATTGCTGTGGCCTGTAGAGGGCTTTGGTAAGGTGCTTTTACAGACAACCTGTCTGCCTGAAAGAGAGCAGCCATACAATTTAAACGTCGAAATAGCACGGGCAAAGTTAATGCAAATCATCAATAAACGCGAAGACTGGTCATTTTTTGATCAATTAGCAGGTCTAACTGATACTTCCAAAGAAGCCCCGGAGTTATTTATCCAGGCAGTTCAAAATATTTCTAACGCCCCATTGGCATCTGAATTAGCAGATAAATCACTTGAAAAGGCAATAGTTTTCTCTGAGAAGCTGGCAGTTGAACAAGCTGAATCCCTTTTTGACGTAAGGGGCAAGAACCACGCCTTTGGCCGAGGTTGCCTTGGCTGCCGAATAGATTTTGAGCATATTTCTAATCCCGAATATGTTGAGAAGCTGTTCAAATTGTTCGGTTTTGTAATGGTGCCTGTCAATTGGGCCCAGATAGAGTCTCAGAAAGGAACTTACGATTTCTCAACAATTGATGCGTGTGTTAATGTGCTCGGCAGAAAAAGGGTAGCCATTGGCGCAGGGCCGCTTCTTTGTTTCTCGAAGGAGTATATTCCTAAATGGCTGCTAAAGAGCGGGGCGGAGTTTGAGAAAATTCGCGAAAATGCGTATAAATTTGTTTCGATGATAGTTGCACGTTATTCCGGTCATATTCGTGCGTGGCGCGTTATAAGCGGTCTGAATGCCTTTAATCATTTTGGCTTTGGGTTCGAGCAGGTCCTGGAGATGACTCGTGCGGCTAATATGGCAGCAAAAGCAGCAAATGAAAGGGCCCTTAAAATAGTGGAAATCAGCAACCCTTGGGGGGAATATTATGCGACAAGGCCTAATACCATTCCCCCTTTGGTATATGTAGATATGGTAGTGCAAAGTGGTATCAATTTTGATGCGTTTGGACTGCAACTGCGTTTTGGTAAGAATCGAGCTGGCATGCACATAAGAGATATGATGCAGATATCGTCAGTTTTGGATTACTTCGCACCCATAGCCAAACCATTGTATATAACCGATGTGGAAATACCGAGCCAAAATGGTAGCGGTTTACAGGAGGCGGAAGTCGCAGGTATATGGCACGGGCAATGGGACCAATCGAGGCAAAGAGAATGGATTGAGCAGTTTTACAAAATAGCACTTAGCAAACCATTTGTTGATGCAGTAACATATTCAAGCCTTACTGATAATGATGATAGTGACATAGCTCATAGCGGTTTGTTAACGAGCCGGATGGAAACGAAAAAGTCTTTTCAGGCCTTGAAGGAACTGCGAGATACTATTTTCGTTCGGTAAATAATTCGTATCCCGTGAATCGTGAAGCGTATCTCGCATAAATACGAAATCCGAAATTCGAGGCACGAAATAATATCAAAATTCAAATGTCCAAACGGCCAAAACTAAGTTTAGTCATTAACTTCGGTTCTTTAGCTTTACGGTATGGAAACTGACAGTTTCACCCAACAATCCAGTGACAGGCAAAACAGGATTCAAGCGTTTGCGTTCTGTCTGGCTGTGAGCATAGCTTTCTTGTTCTCTATTTTTTTCGTAGTTACTAATCTGTCAGGGTCAGGACAATCGCACAAAATTACCCTCGATAGCCGAGTAAATCCGAATGACGCATCTGTGAGTTCTCTTGTAAGATTGCCGGGGATAGGCATTAGTCGAGCTGAGAGGATAGTGGCTTATCGTGAAAGTTTCATCAAAAAATTCGGTTCTGGCCCGGCTTTCCAAAATTACAATGATTTGCAGAAGGTCAAGGGAATAGGACCTAAGACAGCACAGGATATACGCGAATGGCTAAAGTTTGATTAGCATATAGCAGGTTAGTAAAAAACAGATGGACCAGTGGGAAATTGATAAGCCCCTTGGGCAATGTTCGGGAACCGGTAGAAAGATTGAGCCCGGTGAAGAATATTTCGCCGCTCTAATAGAAACAAACGAAGGACTAAAACGCAGGGATTTTTGCGCCGATTACTGGCAGGGGAAAAAACCAGATGTATTTTGCTATTGGAAGACCAAGCTGCCCCAGCCTGACCAGAAAAAGCACGTTTTTATTGATGATGAGATGCTAATGGCTTTCTTTGAAAGATTAGCCTCGGAGAACGAGCAGGAAAAGGTAAATTTTCGATTTGTTCTGGCGCTGATTTTGATGCGAAAAAGGCGTTTGAAATACGATTCATCTAAAATCGAAGACGGTAAGGAAATCTGGCACCTGAGAGTAGTTGGTGAAAAAGAATGCGTCGATGTGGTAAACCCCCATCTTGACGAGGAGCAAATTGAGCAGTTATCGTCACAGATAGGCGAGATTCTGCGGACGGATTTGTAAAAATGGCCACAGAAAGACACAGAAAATCCCCAAAAGAATATATCGAACCTCTTTTTTGTGTCTTTTATACTTTTTTGTGGCTAAATGTCTTCGGTTTTGCTGGCTGCGCGGCCGAGATGAAAAAGCCAACACACCTTTGTCCGGGGAAGAAATCCGCAGCCGAGTCATTAGCGTTGTTGGAGCAGCGAGCGGAGAATATTGTGCCGCTGAAGGCTACCGGCCAGTGTCTTTTGCAGTATTACGATGAGGACAAAAAACTTAAAAAAGAAAACTTTCCCGTGAAGCTGTGGGCCAATCCACCTTCTGAAATCTATCTGCAGGGTGATTTGGCCTTTGACCCAAAGGGAATTGTTCTCGGCTCAAACAAAGATGAGTTCTGGCTGGCAATGAAACCGAAAGAGATTAGCGGTTACTGGTGGGGCAGGTGGTCGGCAGGGCATTACCTTGATAATATGATGATTGGTCCGCAGATTTTGCTCGAAGCTCTGGGGATTGTGAGAGTCGGTCCTCAAGAAAATTGGTTATTGTTGAACGAAGGAGGCTTTGATGTGCTTGTAAATCGGCAGGGGACTACAGAAAGCAGAAGGATATATATCAATAATTGTGATTATCTAATTAGAAGAATTGAGTATTTCAACGCAGGTCAGCCTGCGGCTGTAGCTGAGCTTGACAAATATAAAAAGGTTAGTAAGGGCTTTTTCGTCCCTTCCGTTATAAAAATTGCCAACCTGTTTGAGGATAAAGCAGAAGATTTAGCCAGTATTAGCCTTAACCTGGGGTCTATAAAACCGGTGACATTTACCGACAAGCAGCGCAAACGCCTTTTTACCCGTCCACAGCCACAAGGGTTTAAGCATATTTACAAAATCGTCGAGAGCGATATGATTGAACAGTCACAATAAAGCAAAAGATACGGTGCTTTTTATGAGCAGGATAAACCTAAAAGAGAGAATAAAGAAGGAGCTGTTTTTATTGGATGGGGCGATGGGGACAGAGCTGATTGCTCGCGGTATCGAAGCCGGCAGGTGCAATGATTATCAAAATATCGAGTCGCCTGATATCGTTTTTGATATTCACCGGGCGTATCTCGAAGCCGGCAGCGATGCGGTCCTTACCAACACGTTCGGAGCCAATAAATATGCCTTAGCCCGTCACGGCTTTAGCGACAAGGTCAAAGAAATAAATACCGCAGCTGCACAAATAGCTCGAAGGGCGGCAGGCGAGAAAAAATATGTACTCGGCGATATCGGGCCGAGCGGTGATTTTCTCCAGCCTTTGGGAAACTTAAAGCCACAGGAGTTAAAAGAAGCTTTTGCACGGCAGGCAAAGGCTCTTTCGGAAGGGGGGGTGGACGGTCTTATAATCGAGACAATGACCGCTCTCGATGAGATAACAATTGCAATCGAAGCGGTAAAATCGGTTTCTAAATTGCCTGTCTTTGCATCGATGGCCTTTGATAAGGCGGGCGGTGATTTCAAAACAATGATGGGCGTCGATGTCAAATCAGCAGTTTCAAAAATAGTTTCGCTCGGCGTAGACGCCGTCGGCTTTAACTGCGGCACAGTTTCACTTGAAGAATATATAGAACTGGCAGGCAAATATGTTTCTGCGGTAAAGGCTTTAGACAAAGGTGTATTAATTTACGCCGAACTTAACGCCGGCAAGCCGGAATTAGTCGATGGCAGGGCGGTTTATAAAGTTACACCGGAAGAGTTTGCAGCAGCAGCGGAGAAAATTCACTCAGCCGGTGTGAACATCATTGGCGGCTGCTGCGGAACAGGGCCGGCGCATATTAAAGTGTTGGCTAAAAGACTGAAAAAGTAGATACTGAATTAAGTTGTTTTGTTAGGCAGGGTTTAAGAATTTTGCGATTTGGTCGATGGTTTTTTGTGTGGCGCCCTGATTTTTTCTGATTACCTCCTGGCCGTTTCGGGCAATTTCTTTGGCAAAGTCCGGCTCGGTTAAACATTTTTGCATTTGTTTTAGTAAGTCTTCTTTATCTTTTACCATAATAGCGCCTTTGCCGGCTAATAGTGCATCCACGGTTTGCTTGAAATTGGAGGCGTAAGGGCCGAAGAGAGTGCATTTGCCGAGAGCGGCGGCTTCGGCCATATCCGAGCCGCCCATAGGCACCAGCGACCGACCGACAAAAATTATCGTTGCAAGCGAGTAAAATTTCCTCAAATCGCCCATCGTATCGCCGAGAACAACGATTGACGATTGACGATTGATGATTGATGATTTCTCTGTGGCTTTTTTCTTTATCTAACCTCATCAAGTCTTTCTGGTTTACGCGGCACAATTACCAGACGTAGGTCTTTAAATTGTTTCTGCTGCTTTAGACTCTGGTAGACATCGAGCAGAATCTTTTCCTCATCATTTCCGGTGCCGCCTGCAACCCACAATCTTTGATTTTTAATCTTCAGTTGAACCGCAAGAGTATCGGCACCTTCAACTTTGTCGGTGATTTGTGCAGTGTCATATTTTAGTGAGCCGGTAACGATTACTCTTTCTTCCGGGCAGCCTACTTTAACGAAACGCTGAGCATATTCGTCCGTCTGGGCAAGGGTGAGACTTACTTTTTGGAATATTTTTTTAGCGATTGGTCTTATCTTTTTGTATCTGGAGAAACTTTTCTCGCTTATTCGGCCGTTGATTACAATAACAGGAATTTTTAACTGATGTGCGACTTGAACGAAATTTGGCCAGACTTCCAATTCCATCAGCAGACACACAGCCGGTTGGATTCTGCAAAAGGCACGACGCATTATCCACGAAAAATCAAGGGGAAAGTAAGAGACTTGCAATCTGTCGCCAAAAAGCTTGCTTGCACGGGCAAAGCCGGTATCGGTGGTGGCAGTAATTAAAATTTCATAGTCGCTGAATTTGTTTTCAAGCTCTCTGACGACGGTTTTGGCTGCATTTACCTCGCCGACGCTTACGGCGTGAAGCCAGATGCATTTCTTTAGTGCAGGGTCTTTGCGAACGATTTTGCCGAATCGCTCTGCCCAGCCGGTTCGGTAGCGCTTATATCTAAGCATCCGATATACAACCATAGGTGTTATGGTTGTAAAAGCGAGCAAATATATGCAGTCGAGAACAAATCTCATAACGTCCCTGTTGTTAAAGGGTAAAACGGAGTAATAATTGGTAAATAATATTTATAAAACACAACTATGTCAAATAATTGTGTGATTTGATGGCTTCAAATACCTTCGGACCAGTGTTCCGCCAGCACGGCGAAATCAAGCAAATCGACCTTGCCGTCAGGAGTCGGTTGTGGTGCCATATCGCATTTTGGATTCCAGTTTGGCGATGCCTGGGTTTCGAGCCAGTGTTTAGTAAATTCAGCCAGGTCCAGCAAATTGACCACGCAGTCGGGGATTTCAGGCGCAACGTCGCCGGTAATGCGACAAATGAAATCGAATTTAATAAAAGGAGGGTCTTGTCCCAACAGGGTCAGGCCGCCGCCGTGAAATACGAAGTTCAGGTCCACGAAGAGGTTCATACCAATTATGCCGTCAAGTAAACCGCCTTCCGGCGAGTCAATATCGAGCATAACAACAGGGACATTTGTGAAGCTCAGCCATTCCGGCGTAGCGGTGATTTCAAGAGAATCGATATAGAAGCCCGGCGCGGTAGTAACTTCGCCGGTAACGTCTATAATCTCGACCTCAAAATCCGGGTTAGCTGGATTCAGTCGAAGCCGTGCTGCTATGGCTTCGCTAATGACGGTTACCTGAGCACCGGTATCGTACATAAAGCCGTCTTTGTCGATGGCGCTTCTGCTGCCTTCCGTCAGGTCCACACTTGAGACAAAGAACAGCCCCTGGTATAGCCACCAAGCATCCACTATTATTGTCGGAAGTAGTGGAGAACCATCACCATCGGGACATTCCCATAGAGGCTCTATACAGGGAAAATACTGCACGACCATAACGTCAGTCGGGCGAAGTTCGAGATATATCTTATTGGGATAATTCGGGATATAGGGGTCGGAGTTTTCATAAAAGCGTATGTCCGGTGCGGTGAATTCATTACCATCACGGGTGACCGTTACCTGATAGTTGTTTTGAAAGGCCGCTGCAAAGAAAACAGCCATCGGTGCACCTATAGCCGTTGGCAGATTAGGTGATTCTATCGGGTCGCCTACGATGATTGAAGTATTGGTCTCGCCAACCATACCTGATGTGTCGATAAGCAGCCCATTAGGTTCGATAGCGCCGAGTCCGTCAATGAACAGTCCTACCGGCTGGCTCACCAATGCCTCAGCCTCACCGGTAGCGCCCGAAAGCGTAACAGTCGATGAAGTTACAAGACCGGCATCGAACAAACCTGTCTGGAAAGCGGCTATATCGCTCATCAGGTTGGCGCTGGCGCCGGTATCGAATATACCTATAGCGTAGTCGGACTGTGGATTAGCCGTCAGATAGCTTCCACTGATATAAGTTTGCGGTATGGCATCGAGTTCGTACGGTGCGTTACTTGCATCGGTAACTGAGACGGCCATCCAGGGGACGAAGCCGTCTATGGGAGGTGAATCAATGACGTTCGCAATGACCGGACTGGTTAGCTCCGGGACAAGCTGTGGCGCAATTCTTGATGCCACCTTGCCGGAAAGGGTCTTTTTGCGTGGGACTGCTGGTTGGTATTTGCTGAGCAACGGTGGGGGGGTGTCTTTAGGGTAATTGATTGCCTTGATGCGGGCCTTACCGGCAATATTCCAATCGACCTCTTCTCGCTGCCAGCCGGGCCGGTCGGCTCTAACTGTAGAGATTGCTAATACGACAATAGCAAACAGCAGAGCCAACCACGCTCGAATCAGCCTGTATGGATTTATGCTTTTCATTTTCCCTGCTATCCAATACGCTTATTATAGCATATTTGTGCAGAATTTGCACGTACAAAGTTCCGTCAAGGCCGGATATGTCCGGCTATATCTTGACTTATTTAACATTTTGCTGTAAAAATAATATTGATTTTAGTCCCCGTAGCTCAATAGGATAGAGCGTTGGCCTCCGGAGCCAGAGGTTGTGCGTTCGAGTCGCACCGGGGATAGTTTCTTGCAGCGCAATTTGACAATGCCCAAAATGGCTGTCGCCGACAATAATGCGTCTGTGTTTGCAGATTTCGGATTTGGAACGTTTGGACTTGTTTAGAACTTCGATATTCGAGTTTCGGATTTAAGTCCATATAGGACAGGGAGCTCCAGGGATGGTGGTTTTGGTAGGGATTGATGAAGCTGGTTTCGGCCCGATTTTAGGCCCGCTGGTTGTATCATCCAGCACTTTTCTGCTTCCTCATCATCTTTTAACTGCCGATTTGTGGCAGGTCTTAACAAAAAGTGTTGCTAACGAACGGAAGCATCTTGCAGGAAGGCTGCTCATTACCGACAGCAAAAAGGCTTACAGCAAAAAAAAGGGAATCAAACATCTGAGACGGACGGCCCTGGCTTGTCTGAAATGCCTCGGCAAAAAACCAGCCACGCTCACTGAGTTATTTGGGCTGTTGTGTCCGAATTCTCTTGAGCGACTAAATAACTATCCCTGGTACAGAGAAGCTGACACTTATTTTATTTCAGCCGATGATGCTGATATGGCAATCGCTTCTGCTGTATTAGCAGATGATTTGGCCTCAAATGGTATCGAACTATTGGATATTAGAAGCTATTGTCTGGACGTTGAATATTACAACAAAATGGTTGGCAGCGTCAAAAACAAAGCCAGTGTTCTTTTTACCGCTACCTCACAACTTATAAAGGATGCGTTCGATAATTTCGCGGGTGATGATTTGCAGATTATAATCGACAGGCAGGGCGGACGAGTTCGCTATCGGAGAAACCTTCAGCGGATGTTTCCGGATATGAAATTGAAGATTCTGTCTGAGAGTCCTAACACGAGCAGCTACGAATTGGAAGCAGATGGTAAACAGATGCGTCTGCATTTTGTGGTTGGCGCCGATAACCGTTTTCTGCCGGTGTCCTTAGCTTCGATGGTCAGCAAATTTCTAAGGGAGCTTCTCGTTGATAATATAAACCGCTACTTTGCACGTTACTGCACCCAGTTAAGACCTACCGCAGGTTACTGGAAGGATGGGTTGCGCTTTATCGAGGACCTGAAAAAGATTGTTCCTCACGTTCAATTTGACAGCAATCAACTAATACGTTGCAGGTGAAAAAGGGCAAAGGGAAAAAATAGGGAGACACAGGCTGTTTTTAAACGACTTATCATCACCCTGTCTCCCCTGTTGCGACATTTCTTTATTGGCTGTATCAGCTCTGTATGGCGAAATCGCCCATCGCAACATAATACAATATACAAAGAATAGCATAAGCTGTCAATAGAATAGCTACAAAATGTTTTGTTTGGGGATTCGCTAACGATAATAATAGCCGGTAACGCTTCTTAATTCCGTCTTATTTTCAATATTACTGCCAAAATATCGGACTAAACTTTATGAAGATTTACTTGTACGTATAACCTGCCGGATAAAGTGCTTTTTAGAATCTGCCGACATATATTTGTAGCATATATAACAGCGGAGTAAGAAGATGGTTTTACGATATACAATGTTAGATACTGATTGGGAAGGTCAGAAGATTGTACGACCAAAAGTCGATGGTATGCAGCCAAAAAGAAAGCCGTTACCACTCAAAAAAAAGATAAAATTCTGGCTCTTATTGGTGGCTAACCTGATTATATATAGTCTGGTCTTAGCGTTTTGGATAGATGAGGGGAAAAATCATATTTTGGAATTGCTCACAGCCAATAGAGGAATGGTAAGTGGGATTATATACAATGCGGACGAGCCCTGCGCTATAGTCTACGGCGAAGTCGCTCACGAAGGAGATATGATAAACGGTTATAAGGTCGTCAAGATATACAAAGATAAAGTGGAATTAGAAAAGGATGGGAAAAGTTTGGTAAAAGCCGTTCACTAACAGCAAAATTCTACTTCCCGGTTAATACACGAACAGACAGAACCTTCAATTTATTTTCTTAAATCACCGTACTTGTTAAACTCGGCTCGGCAAGTGGTTTAGCATTGGTGATTCAGTTCTGATTTCC
>Ga0111206_147_pt1 | contig 16841 bp, 13 predicted proteins | sample DeeMarSWOR152_54_FD_80376 | JGI IMG/M metagenome (GOLD analysis project Ga0111206, IMG submission 80376) | Coxiella sp. DG_40 | reverse complement strand
TAAAGATTGCTGAAAACTTGGTCGTGTTCAGCAAGAGCCTGTGAGAAGCTTTTGCCCTCTTCGATTTGATTCTTTAAATCGGTAATTATTGCCGAGAATTTTTGACTCTCCTGTTGCTCGGCAATCGACTCCAGCGAATCCTGAAGACTTATACCTGCCCGAACCATGACCGCTAATTGATTCGTAAAATTCAGAATATCCTTCTTGCTCGGTCCGAAATCAACTCTGAAATCAACAAGAGAAGACAACCAATTACTAACTTTTTGCTGCCCAGGCGATGTCTGAGATATGGACCCTATTTCAGAACCTTCCAGAGTCCCCACTTCTTGCGAACTATCGACAACTTTAGTTGCCCTTTCATAATTCTCTGAAGAACTTTCAAACATATATTTACCCCTTGAAGAATTTTTAGCTTTTTTGTGCTAAAAACCTAACAAAACAAATAAAAAAAGTTCCCATAAATAATTCACATTATCCCTCGTTACAGAATTTCGGATGCGGCTTATGCCCCCCTTTACCTGTCATCTGAGTCCATTTCCCGTTACAAAATGGAAGCCTTTTCAGGTGTTTGGACAACTTCAAACTGCTCCAGAGGTGTAAGTGACTTCTCCATCTTCCCGGGGTTACTCGACCTTGTAATTGCCTCTTCTCTGTCTATGAAACCTTTGAAATATGTATCAGAAATGCTCGTATCCATATTCTGCATACCCAACCTGCGGGAAGTTTCAATAATATTCGGTATTTCGTAGATTCTGTTCTCACGAATGCAGTTTCTCACCGCCGAGGTACACAGCAAAATCTCCGCACATGGAACCATCCCAGGCTCATCAATCCGCCTAAACAGCGTCTGCGAGATAACAGCCTGCAGGGTATTGGCCAGCATAGTACGAATCTGATCCTGCTGATTTGCGGGATAAATATCTATAATACGTTCTATAGTCTGAGGAGCATTAATTGTGTGTAGCGTACTAAAAACAAGATGCCCGGTTTCAGCGGCTGTAATTGTTGAACTTGTGGTTTCCAGGTCCCGCATTTCACCCACCATAATTATATCAGGATCCTGCCGCAACACATGTTTTAGACCTGATGCAAATTCAGGACAGTCAAAGCCGATTTCACGTTGCTCTACCATGCTCATTTCGTTCTCTAATAGATATTCGATAGGATCTTCCAATGTGACTATACGTTTTTTATATTTTTTGTTTATCAATCCTACCATTGCAGCCAGCGTTGTACTTTTGCCGGAACCAGTATGGCCTGTCACCAACACTAATCCTCTTGGTAGGTCTGTTAAATCTTTAACTATCGGCGGCAGATGTAAATCATCTATTAAGGGAATTTGATTTGGAATCACTCTGAACGAAATTGCCATCGTATCACGCTGATAATGAGCATTAACTCGGAATCGATGGCCATCATCGATGGCCGTCGAGAAATCAAGATCTCTGTTTTCTTCAAGTTTTTTGAATCTATCCAAACCAATCAGAGAAAGAACCATTTCCTTTGCATTTCCATTGCTGACAGTGGCAAAATCCATATCGAGCAATTCCGTATTTTTTCGGCATATAGGGGGTAACCCAACGTTGATATGAACATCGCTTGCACCTTTCTCAATCGCCTCTGCTAATATAGCTTTTATATCCACCATGGTATAATCCTTTTTAGCTCGCAGTTTATAGTCTTACGAAATAGGGCATCACTTATAACTCGTTTTCAACGAAAACTTCCTCTTCACTTCGGCCGTACACTTCCGTCACTCGCAGCACTTCCTCTATCGTCGTCAAACCCTGCTTTACTTTTTTAATCCCATCATCAAACAAAGTTGGCTGCTTACTATCATAAAACGCACGGCGCATATTACTAACCGATGAGTCCTTATTAATCATATCTCTGAATGCTTCGTCAATAATCAGCAGTTCGTAAATACCCACTCGGCCTATATAGCCAGCACCTCTGCAATCATCACAACCTGCACCGTGAAAAAGCTTTTTGGGGTTGACTCCCGAGTTTTCCAGATATTTGCGCATGTTCTTAGGGACGCGGTAAATCTTTTTACACTTTGGACAAATCTTTCTGACCAATCGCTGAGCAAGCACAGCGTTCAATGATGCTGCTATCAAGTAAGCGTCAATGCCGATATTGACCAATCTTGTGATACTGCTGGCAGCATCATTTGTGTGCAGTGTCGAAAGAACCAAATGTCCGGTCAAGGCCGCTTGTACCGCTATTCGAGCCGTTTGGTTATCTCGAATTTCACCGATCATTATGATATCCGGGTCCTGACGCAACAAACTCCTAAGTGACGAAGCAAAGTCGAGTCCAATCTTCTCGCTTACCTGAACCTGATTACAAAAATCAAGTTCATATTCCACCGGATCTTCTACTGTTGAAATGTTCAGTTTGTCTCCATCCATCTGGCACAGGGCAGAGTACAGCGTAGTGCTCTTACCCGAACCAGTAGGGCCGGTAACAAGCAAAATTCCGTGAGGAAGCGCTATTTGCTTACGAAAAGCAGCCATTATTTCAGGCTCCATACCTAACTGTTCAAGACCTCGAATAATCGATTTGCTATCCAGCACACGGATAACCACTTTTTCACCGTGATTTGTCGGAAGCGTGGAAACTCGCAAATCGATTTCTCTACCACCCACAATAACCGAAATTTTTCCATCCTGTGGCAGTCGTCTTTCCGAAATATCAAGATTGGACATAATTTTAATACGCGAAACAATGGCAGAATGCATCTTTAACGGCGACTGCATTATTTCGAAAAGCATCCCGTCTATACGGTATCTTATTCTAGTAAACTGATCCTTAGGCTCAATATGAATGTCGCTGGCGCCATCATTTACCGCGTTGCTAATCAGATAATTAACGAATTTAATAACAGGCGATTGGCCTGCCATTTTTTCAAGGTCTTCAAAATCTATTTTTTGATCTTGAACAACCTCCACATCTGTCATGTCACTGATAATATCATCAAAGTTATAATCGACTCTTTCATCTTTGAACGAATCACACACTGTGTCAATATCTTCCTGACTGCACACTATTACCTGTAGATTCATCTTTGTCCGTTTCTTAACATCTTCTATGGCAAAGACATTTGCAGGCTCAGAAGTTGCAACAACCAAAGTTTGCTCTTGGGTTCCCATACGCCCTTTTTTGCCTTTGGGGCCACTTTCTATTGCAATCGGGCAAATGGAACTGCTCCTTATAAAATCTTTGTCGATCTTCTGAAAAGCTTCCTTTTCCACCTCATCAGGTTTTATGTGTCTAAACTCAAGACCGTGCAGCTTAGCGCGGGCCTCTAAAACGTCATCAGTAGTGACCAACCCCTCTTTCAGTAGAAGCGTCACATCATCAGAAGTTTTTTTTGATGACTGCTCCTGCCGTAGGTGCGCGTGCTGTTCAGGTGTAAGCTTACCTATGTCCAGCAAGACATCAGCGATATCACGCGTGTGCGATTCGTCTGCCTCTTCTGGAAAATAAAGGTCGCTCAGGCCACGGATATTACAAAAATCGCGTTCACTCATTCTGATAGCCTTAATACTATTTCCAAATCTTCCGAGCCAAGCTTAACAAACCTGTCGGTGATTTTGCGAACCTCAAAGCTTCTTATTGAATCTCCCTCATAGAGGATTCTGTCATCAATCATACAGCATCTACCCTGATCTGACTGCATAATACTCAAAAGCTGCATATTCTTTGTTTGCTGTCTTAGTCGCTGTTGCCTCATCATTTCAGCGTCTCTATTAAAAACTTTTTCCTCATTACCAGTAAGCGTCTCAAGCTCAAAAGGATTTTTCACCAGCTCATGAACATTCACCTGCTGCACATTCGTAAACTCATAAAATTTCTTAACTATCTCACCCATACGGTTAAACATTTCTGACCTAACGCCGGTAAGTCGGGTAACTACGTTCTCAATCTGCGTATCTTCCGTCCCAGCCGCTGCAGCGGTCGCCGCCTGGGGAGTGCTTTTCTTTATCATAAACCAAAGGCATACCGCAGCTATACCAAACAAAACAGCAAGCAATATTGTAGTCTTCCGAACTTGCTTCTGCCGAGTTGCTACGGTTACATATTCCTGAGGAGCTTTCTTCGGGTGCCCTTTTGCGTTAGGGATCCCCTGAATGGGTTCTTGTTCCCTCTGGTCCTGTGTCTCTTCGGAGGTCTCCACACAGGTTTGGGGTTGAGTTCGATCCTCATTTTGCGATCTTTTTGCAGTTCCCTCCCTTGTTGTGCCCTTTTCTGTATTTGAAGACCCTATAAAATGAGGTTTCTTCTTATCGGGGTTCCCAAACGCTTTTTTTTGCGCTCGGAGTCCCTTGCCTTTGGCGCCTTCACCTTGTTCCCGCATAAAAGATAACATAGCCAAGCTCCAGTAATTTCGTACCTCGCTTCCCCCAAACGCATACTACTGCATTCGGGATTCTTCTCATATCTTGTTGAAAATAAGCTACTTTTTTAACCAGTTTTATTCTGGAAAAATATAGAAACTATAAACTTAGCTGCTATTTGGCCCTCATCTTTCGTTTTCTTGTTTAACTCAAGCTCGCGGATTTTCATTATCCGCGGAAGCTTTTCAATCTCCAAAAGGAACGAATAGAACGAATTGAAATTTCCCACTAATTCCATTTTTAACGGCTGCTCAATGTACCCACTATTGTCTTGTTTCTTCAGCGTTTGAATTGTCTTGGGCTTCAGGCCCTGCTTTTGCGCAATTACAGTCACCTGCTCAAGCACTTTATGAATCTCACTTTTAGGCGGCAGTTTGCTTTCAAAAAATTCAATCGCCTCCTGCAGCTGTTCAAGCTGTTTGCTCAAGTCCTTTGCCGCAATAGCAGCTTTTTCAAATTCAGCTAATTTTGCCAAGTTCTTTTCAATTTGTGCTTTCTTTTCAGCCAAATCTCTGTTGGCCGGTTTAATCATATATCGGTAGGCGCCATAGGCCACACCTAAGAGCAAAATAAAAAATACAATTTTTCTGGGATTCCAAATAAAATTAGGGACACTTGGGAGTCCTTTCAAACCACTTATCATAACGTTGCCCTTTCTAATCTTCTCTCTCCGCAATATGTTGCAAAGTGAGATGGCTCATAAAACAAAATCCCAAACACAATCAAGCACCTCTGTGTCTAGGAACTTATCCTATTTCAACAATCAATAAAAAACGACGGTTCCACATTTATTCCTAATTCTGCCGACATCTTCACTGGTAAGATGGGCATTTTTTCTAAGCATTGCTGTCAATTGGAATTGTCTAAACGTCATACCTTCAATTTTGTGCTCTTTCGATTGAACCAGGGCTACATTATCGAGTAAAGTCGAACTACTCAACTGCTCAATATAGGCCGCCACCTGAAGGTCGCTGGGAGCAATACCTTTAATATCTATGAGTGTTTCTAAAGAATTCTCTCGTGAAACCTCCGCCTGATCCGCTGTTGCCCTTTTAGCTTGTGCTTCCTTGTACTTACTGGTCGCCGCAACACGTTTGGCCCTCTTCGGCTCTTTTTGAATAATCTCTAACTGCAAGAGTGATACCCCCGCCGGCAAATTATTCGTCAATGCCGCCAATAGAACACTTCTCGGTACTGGTTCAAGAAGCTCTGCCGTCGTAAGAGCTGTTTTTATCATTACCTTGCGCTTCGCCTGAAGCTCTTCAAATTGTTTTATGGCCTCTGCAGTTTGTACCATTTTAGTATTTACAAGCTTTTCCTTAGCGCTGAACGCACGTTGTCGTATCTTGATAGTCATAAAAGAACCACACAACCCTGCCATAACAATCACAAGCAACACAAGATATATCAAGTTTGTTCTGTGAGTTTCTTTGTTTTGAATGTAATCATCAGGCACAAAGTTCATGTTAAGCATTTTTTAATTTATCCTTTCTTGTCAGGTTTTTTCTACGATAAGCTAAGACCAAAGGCAGTAGCCCAACTAAATTTGCATTTCCTTCTATCTATACCCGAGCTACGAGGATCCACTACTTCCACCGCTTTCAAACAATCACCCATCTGCGCCGGCATTTTCATCTGCTTTGCTATTGCTGCGCACACGTCTTTATCTACAGCCTCACCCGAAAGGAAAATTAAACGCTCTATTTGAGCCGCTTTGTACATCGAACTAAAGTGCCGCCTGCAGGCGGTCAACTCCAGCACCAATCTTTCTACCATTTTCTCACCATCGAGCTGCTTTGCCCCTATTGGTATCCAACGAGCAAAAAGTAGCTTTTTATGTCGACAAATCACAACATTTGTACAGTTTGCCTCTATATCAAGCAGCATCACAACTGCTTTAATATCAGCTTCACGTCTGCCAAAAAACTGGACATAGCTGTTTGTCAGCGCTGCCGGCCAAACAGCAATAGACTTAATCCGTAAATTGGCCTTTTCATATATTGCCAAATGCCTATCAATTTTTTTTCTCTCCGCCGCTATCACCAGAATATTATCTTCTTCAGTCAGGACATACTTTATCATTGCATCATCCGGTTTAAATGGCAGTTTTGGTTTTATCTCTGAAAAGACGGCATCCTGCAGTCTATCATCAAGACTCCGATTGTCCTTCTTCGCCTTTGGAGCCTTATCTATCTTCGGCACTTTTATATGGTCAATAAACACCTCGCTTGCCGGTATCGCTGCTATCACATCTCTGCCCCGAAATCTACTGTTGGCTGTCAGCCTACCAATAGCTTCGATGGCCCACCTTTGCCAGGTGCTACTACCGGCTCTCATATCATCAGGCCAGTTTTCGCTGCCGCCAGCAATCAAATTTACACTTTTTCCATTATTCCTAAGCTGTGCCACCTTCAGAATATCATCTCCCATATCCACACCAATCGGGCTATTGTTTGCAGAAGGTGCTATTTTGCAAAATATAGCGTGAAATATCAACCCAATACGGCGTAAAATGGGAATTCTCAAATACGCGTGGTTTATCAGATTCCTAAGCATATTGATTCCACCCCCAAAAGCTTAAGGCCTACGCCTATTTAGCGGGGTACCCTTGAATGATACCATCGCTCTAAGTCAATACTTCCATTAAGGTTACTCACCCAGACACCCTTCTCCTAACCTAGATTCATCAGGGTAGTGCTAAATAAAATATATGAAACAGACCCTGTCCAGCCAAACGGGAGTAAAGATATCAAGGAATCATTTCTTAGAGGAGCAAAGAAGCTGATTTTACTTCCTATAAAATTGTGATTTTTAAGCTGCTGATTGAGGATGAATTAACAAACATTTTTGCTTCATAGACGAAGCGTGCTGCTCTGAAGTTTTTTCATAAAAGAAATTTTCTAAAAAACAAAGTTTTCTCCTTTCAAAACAGTATTGCAGTCGAGCTATAAAATTTTTGTTGGATTTGTCAAAAAGACAAAAAACATACTTTATAGGACGAACTTATCCTCCGTTTTTTAGCTTTTAAAAAAAGCTTATTCGGCTTTGAGACGGCGCCTCATTAACTCGGCAATTGCTGTTTGAACTGGCTTGTTTTCAAATAAGACTTCATAAACAGCGCGGTTAATTGGCATCTCAACATGTAACCGTTTGGCAAGAGCAAAAACCGATTTGCAAGTAGCAATGCCCTCAATAACTGACTCAGTAGCCTTTTGCGCTTGCTCTATTCGCTGCCCTCTTCCTATTCTTTCGCCAAATGACCGATTTCTGCCTTTCGGTGAAATGCAGGTTGTTACCAAATCACCCAATCCGGTTAATCCGGCAAACGTCTGCGGTCTTGCTCCCATTGCAGTACCCAACCGGGTTATCTCCGCAAGCCCCCTGCTCAACAGCGCCGCCTTTGCATTATCGCCGGCACCTATCCCATCTATAATTCCGGCTGCGATAGCAATAATGTTCTTCATTGCACCAGCCAGCTCAACCCCAACAATATCGGTATTAGTATAAACCCGCAACCACGGAGCTGAAAACGTATGTTGCACGTCCCGAGCCAACTCTTCATCGCTACAAGCAGCACAGGCCGTTGCTGGAAGTTTTCTGGCTAATTCATCGGAAATAGTAGGACCGCTGAGCACAACACATCTGACACCCTCTCCCAAAACGTCAACAAGAATCTGAGTCGGACGCAGCAATGTATCATTCTCAATGCCCTTAGCTACCGAGACGATAGGAACGTCCTTGGGGACATAACTTTGGAGTCTGGTCCAAATCCGCCGCATAAATTGACATGGCACAGCGGAGACTATCAGGTTAGCACCTTTCATTATCCGCTCATCTTCGGGTTCAAACACAAGAGCATTAGGCAGTTTATAGCCGGGCAGAAATCTTTTGTTTTCACGATTCTGTTTTATCTGCTCCAGCTGCTCGGCGTCATAACTCCACATTTGCGTGTGTATCTTCTTTTCACAGAGCAGCATAGCCAAAACGGTGCCCATCGCACCATCACCGATTATGGAAATGTTCTCGAACATAGATAAGATTAAAGCAGTCAATCACGAGAATTGCAACAACGATTTATCGAGGTTTTGCAGCTTCAACTTTTCAGGAGACAATGTCAATTTTTTCTGCGCCAAGTCTCTTCAATCCGGCCAACTGGTTTCGGCCGAGTCTGACATCAATCAGGACTGAGCCATCCAGATATTGCTCTTTGATAATCTGCCCGTGTGCCCGCAGGAAGCTCTGGACTTTGCCGTTTGACTGACTACTGGCGACCCGCAACAAAAGCTCAGCGCCTTTGTACTTTGCCGAGACCACATCGTTCAACCGCTCCAGACCCAAACCTGTTTTAGCTGATACGCACACAGCATCAGGAAACAGTGTTTGCAGCATCTCAAGTTCGCCGACTTTTGTGATAATATCAACCTTGTTAAACACCTCTAAAGTCGGCCTTTCGCCGCAGCCGATTTCCTCCAAAACTTTATTGACAGATTCAATCTGCTGCAGTGCATCGGGATTGGCCACATCTACGATGTGTAAGAGTAAATCAGCATTGACGGCCTCCTCCAATGTTGCCTTGAACGATGCAACCAATTGATGAGGCAGGTTTTTTACAAAACCAACAGTGTCGCTAAGAAGCACCTCGGCCCCTCTGCCCAGGTTCCATTTTCTTGTTCGCGTATCCAGCGTAGCAAAGAGTCTGTCCTCAACAAACACACCTGCATTTGTAAGTGCGTTTAAGATTGTGCTTTTGCCCGCATTGGTATAACCAACGAGGCATATTTTAAAGAGCCCTTTTCGCCCATTTATCTCGCGGACCCGGCGCTTATCGATATTCGTAAGCTCGCGTTTGAGTTCTGTGATTCGCTTGCTGACCAATCGACGGTCGATTTCCAACTGCTGCTCACCCGGTCCTCTTGTGCCAATGCCGCCAACGGTACCTGCAGCGGTTCCTCCACCTGCCCCGGCTAAGCTGTCCAGGTGCGACCACATCTTGGTCAATCGTGGATATGTATATTCCAATTGTGCCAATTCCACCTGCAGCTTGGCTTGTCTTGTTTTTGCCCTCGTGGCAAATATGTCCAAAATCAACTCGCTGCGGTCCAGCACCTTAACTTGAATAATCTCTTCAAGCTCACGTATCTGGCGAGGCAATAGGTCGTTATCAAATATTACAACATCCGCCTTGAACCTCTTGACTCGCTCCCTGAGTTGTTCGGCTTTGCCTTTACCTATATATTTGGCAGGATTTATTGTGCGGATTTTCTGCTGAAATCTATCCACAACAATGGCACCAGCGCTTTCAGCCAAAGCCGTAAGTTCAGCTAAGTCGTCTCCATCGCTGCCGCTGTGCTGGATAGCAGCCACCAAAATAGCTCGCTCTTTTCTGACCCTTAGGGTCTTACGCATTTTTTCCAATTAAAAGACACCTCCAAAATTACTTTTCTATTTTAACATATTTATCAATATTACTCAATAAAGAGCAATGTTCGGCAAATTTGCCGGTTTTTGAACTAATAGCCGTGTTTTTTAAGCTAAAGGAGCCTGTTTTTTATGCCAAAAACCGCCCGTAAAATTTTTCCCTTGATACTATATAAAATCTAAATTATAATAATGAACTTTAGTATTTTTGACGAATTAAAAAGTAAGTTACCTTCTCATTGGTTCTGATTTTAGAAGGATTGAAAGGGCTGTTTTTTTATGCTAAAAGTCAAATCACGTGCAGGCGAATCAGTTCAGCAAATGATGAGACGCTTCAAAAAGCTGTGCGAAAAAGAGGGTTTAATTAGGGATATGAAGCGCAATGCCTATTATGAAAAACCTTCGGAAAAGCACCGACGGCGTATGCGCAAGGCCCAGCGAACTTCAAGCTATAATTACTAATTATTTCTTAAAATTATTTTTCCCGCCTTTATTTGTACACCGGCCAGAAAACCTCATCGCCTTCATCCGCCAACTGTCTGACTTTGCCTTTATTATCTCGATGAACTTCTCCGCCGTCATCTGTGAAATTGCGGCTGATGCTGTACAATCTGAAATTATCCTCCGTCTTTTTATAAACCAATGCTTTGTTGCTGTATGGGTCCGTTGGCAATACCTTCAAGTATTCTGCTGCAACCAATTCATCCAGCTCCGTCGGATACGTACCTCTCACCAGCCGCCAACGCTTCAAAGCCAAAATCGTAATTGTTGCTTCATGTAAGGCCTTACTCCAATATCGTATCTCTGACACTCGGTCGATTGCAGTTGTCAAATAATGAATCAAAAAGTACCTGTGCTGCGGCAGCGCCAAAATGATGCCATCGCCGCTAATTTTCTGCATTTGCCTTTCATAGGGACTCATGTTTATAATCTCACTGAGCCTATCGTATACCTCATTGCCCTTGGCTATTACTTCGTCACGCCTCGCGTGAACCATGCCTACCGCCACATAGGGCACAACAATCATATATTCTTCAAACTCAGAGCTGTAATTTACATCACCTGTTTGCCGCTCGAAATCAATAAATCGTTTGGGTACCAAATGCCCTCCACCAGGACCTCCATCCGTGAATAACCGCTGAACCATATCCAGGAACATCAGTCTTTCGCTTTCTATATCCGCCGGTGGAGGCCCGTTCGGATAAATTTCCAATAACTGCTGCTGGAGTTGTTTCAACTCAATTGCTGAGAGATTTCTCTTTGCTGCTATATGCAATATTTCATCACACCCAAGCCTGCCAATTGCCAATCCTACAAGTTGTTCAATAAGAGAGGACTTATCCTGCCAATGGCTGCCAACGCGTACGATGACAAGGCAATTTTTCAACCCCTTCTGCGTATGACCCTGCTCAATTTGCATCCTCCCCTGCCAGATTCCTGTCTTTGCCAAATCGCGCAAAGGCTTCAAATGCGGCATAAGAACATTCCATAAACATTTCTCTTCATCACCAGTCTCGTATTCTCTATAACAGTATGTCCTAAAACTCGCCGCAGCAAATTCCTGCCAGGCAGCTTTGTTCTGTTTTAGCCATGGCCTGATATACTCAAGCTGGGTATCTGTAAGCTCTCTTACATTATCCTTCTTCGGCTCCTTATATCTGTTCATCCATTCCTTAAGCACGGCGACTGAAACCGCTTTTATAAAATTTGGCGGAACCCTGCCCTGCTCTATCCAATTGCTTAGTTCGGCATGCGGGACTTTGGATGAATCCGCTAATGCTTTATCAACAGAAATAGTTATTGGCTTTTTCTCTTTGATGCACTTGAGAATTTCTTCTGTCACGGTTTGAAAAGAGTTATATCTACAGTTGTACTCCTTAGGTTTTGCATAGGGTGCATCGTATGCGCTTTTGATAATTGGTACCTGATTTTGTTCGAGACATTTTAAAATCACCGCTCGTTGCTCTGAAGTAAAGTTGTTCCAGTGAATTTCGTTCAGGCTAACCCACTCAAGTATCTGTGCCTGAGAGTCTTCACTTAGATTACTAAACCACACTATTTCTTTAGAGTCTCTTTGTACCCAGCCAATGAATTCTTTGATGACTTCGGTTGGTTCAACATACAGCTCGATGGCTTTTGCATAATGAGGCCAGGCATTTTCTTCATCCGAAATTTTTGGTTGACTCATCTGATTCAACAATGCAAGGTAATCAACACTAACAGTCGGCTTGCCAGTTAAAAACCAGACCAGATAGACAATCAAACACAAGATTAAGACACCGATGGTTTGAAATGTTCTTGCGACAACAGTTCGCCATAAAGGTCGGCAGCGTTTTTTGGCCCGGCGCAATAAAACACCAAGTAGCTTCACATCGCCGAAATCTTCAATAAGCTTCTGGGCTTTTTGCCCTTTTTCTTCGTCACTTTTACAATCTTTCAATCCATCCTCAAAGTGCGCTGACAGTTCAGCCATTACCTCAGCTCGTACCTTTTTGCGATAGCGCATCTTCTTAATAACAAGCCTTATCAACTCAGCAGCACGGGCTGGCAGCCTGCTGAATTCGCCTTCTGTTTTCTTTTGCTTTTTCATATTTTTCTAACTATCGCTATTTCTTAATTTCAGATTTTGGCACCGGCCAGAAAACCCAATCACCTTCTTCTTCCGTCCCCAAAAGTTGTAATCTGCCATTAACCTCTGCAACTTTACCCCCATCATCTCTGAAATTAAGCCCGACGCTGTAGACCGTAAAATTGTTATCTGTTTTCCTATAAACAGTAGGTTTATCACTGTATGGGTCGATGGGCGATGCCTTCAACAAGCCAGCTTCAATTAACTTATCTAAATTCTCAGGATAACTGCCTATATCCTGCTTATATCTCAATATCGCTATTATTGTCAAGGTAACTTCGATTTCAGATTTAGTTCGATGACTTATTTCGTTTATCCTACCAAGTGCCGGTGTCAGATTTTCCATCAGTAGATTGCCCCTAATGATTGGAGTTTTGTGAACTATCTCGTCCCAAAACTCGTAGTAACTATCAGTCATTTCTCTGCTTTCTCGCTTGTTGGGATGAGTAAATAAAATGTGCAGTGGTGTAGTCCAATGTCTTCCTTCCAAAACAAATTCGAACAGGTCTGAATCTGTCATAGAGCCCACTAACCTAAGTCCGTCAAGAGAAAGATGCCCACCACCCAAGCGGTCTTCAGTGAAGCATCGTTGAATCGCATCATACATACATAACTTCCCAAATTTTAAGCTCAATGTGAAATTTTCGTCGGCAGTCATCCGCTCAAAGTCTTGTTGCAGTTCAACCAATTTAGATGAGTCTATCTTATGTTCGCTAAGGATGCTCCGAAGTGTGCGAACGGTAAGGCTTTCAAAAGCAATTCCTACAAGCTGTTCAATAAGAGACTTATCCCCTTTTATATGCTGGCCAAAACGATAACAGGATTTTATATCGCTGAAAGCATCTTCGTACCGGCCGTCTTCGACACTTAGCCACGCCCGCCAGCGGAGAGCATAAACTAACTTGCGAAATTCGGAAAGATGCGGCAGTAGAACAGCCATCACCTCACCAGTGTTTTCTTCGCCAGTTTCATATTTTGGCCAATAATACGGCTTCTTTGAGCCAGCGATAACCAACTCAAGGGCTTCGTTATTACTTTCTAACCACTTTTCTATTAACTGTTTCTGTTCAGGAGTAACTTCATTGTATTTCTTGCTCAAAAGCTCTAAGAGTCTCTTAGTTACTCTTTCTTGAAGCTTCTGCCTTTCTTCATTGAAATTTGCGTTTTTATCTTTCGCAAATAGCCCCCTAATTTGCTCAGCAATATCCTTCTCTCTGTGTGGAAATTTCTCGTCAGTAAATGCCTTGTAGTTCTGCGCAAAGAAAAGAAGGAAGTCATCAGAGGGTTTTCCATACAACTGGGCTGCCTTGTGATATAAAGCTGCTGCGTTTAAGCTCTCGTCAGCCACAGGACGAACAATGCGATTAAGCTCGGCAACATAATCAACAGTTACAACCGGCTTGCCGGTTACAAACCAGACCAGATAGACAATCAAACACAAAATTAAAACGCCAAGCGTTTGAAATGTTCTAGCGACGATAGTTCGCCATAAAGGTCGGCAGCGTTTTTTGGCCCGGCGTAATAAAACACCAAGTAATTTCACATCCCCAAAATCAGCGATTAGCTGCTGAGCTTTTTGCTCTTTTTCTTCATCGCTTTTACAATCTCTCACTTCATCTTCAAAATGCGCTGCTAATTCAGCCATTACCTCCTGCCGGACTTTTTTCCTGTATCGCATTTCTCTGATAATTGACTTGATGAGCTCACCGGCATTTTCGGGAACCGAAGCCAAGTGTTTCACAAGCTGCGTTTCTCTCCGCTGCCTGAAGTATCGGCGCACCCTGACAACGGCGAGAATGCCACCGATGGAGGCTCCTAAAGCGATTCCTGTCGTTATTTTGATGTCACTTCCCGCAAAGTCTACGCCTAATAACTGTAATACACCTATGGCCAAGACTGAAGCAAATAAGCCAAGGATTCCTCCGAGAATGATGGAGGCAAGGATTCCAAGATATGCAATTAACCGGTACATAGTTAATTCAAATCTGTATTAACCATCTTTCAATCTGCCTGTCGATTAAGCAGGTGTAAGGGCACCGCCGAAGACGAGATTTAAGCCTGCTGTAAGTTCCTTCAGCTGCGCCTTTTGCTTTGCAAGCTCACCCTTGCCTTTGCTGGTAATGGAATAGTATCGCCTCTTTCGGCCGGAGTTGACCTGCTGCCATTTACCTCTCACGAGTTTTTTGGCCTCCAGATTATAAAGCAGAGGGTATAGTGTTCCTTTGCCAAGCGTCAGGATATCACTACTTCGCTGCTCGATTGCCTGGCTTAATTCGTAGCCATACATCTGCCCGCGGGATAGAATCTCCAGAACAACCACAGGGGCAATTCCTTTTAATAGCTGACTTTCAAACTTCATAAAAATCTCCTTTTTATAATTGTATCTTGGGTCTTTAGTCTTGTGTCTTATATTTTGCTTTACCTATTATGTTATGCAAACTATGCAATGTCAACTAAAAAACTGAAAATTTTAAAATTTTTTTTATATCCCCTCTGTAGAGCAGATTAGGCTTCTTCTACCACTTCGAAACCAAGCAGAGCGGCAATGTGGCAAACAGATTGTTTGAGGTCGCCATAATAGGTAACTCTGTGCCAGCCCCATTTGTCCCAGTGGTTGAAGAGTTTTTGCATGTCGCCTTTTAGCTCGACAGCAAGTTTCGTTCTGCAGGCCTTGTCCTCATCGATGTTGGCAACAGTTTTGCCCTGGTGCAAGATGACCTGCTTTTTCTGTGGATCTAACTGGATTGTAGTTGTCATCTCATTCAACGGCAGCAGTGAACGGATTGCTGCACCTTTTCGGTCCTCTGAATGGCTGCGGATGTGATAAGGATTGGATGGACCTTTAGGGCCGAAGACCTTATTAGGGGCTACGCAGTGAGCGTAGATGACTTGGTTATTGGCGGTATCGATAACGGGGTCGGAAATATAACCGGGCCTGCCGACCAGATAGCTCATAACCAGCATTGTAAGGGTGGACTTCATATCGGCTTCGCAGGCTCCGACGTAGCCGTCATTGTTAAGCTGGAAGAAGCCGAGACATGGGTATGCGGTCATGTGGCCACCATAGAAACCACCGAGGCAATTGACCGTAATGGCCTGGGCTTTGTACTGTTGCATCAGTTCGAGCATGGTCAGGTACATAGCACCGGATTTTTCAATAGTCTGGCGTGAAGGTTCTACAACCTTCTCAGCGTTGTTCATCCAGCAGTCAGCCCATTTGGCAGCTTCGGTGCGGTCGGCCTTCTTGTAGGCATCATTGAGTTGCCCAAAGCTGATATCCACTACTTTAGGGCCGAAATTGTCCTCGATAAGTTTGGCTGGTATGTGCCCCCACCAATCGGGCCCGGCACCAACCTTCAGGATGACGGACGAGCGAAGCTTTTTGATGCATTCGAAGCAATTGGCCGCCTCGACCACGTCCTCAAAGCTTGACGAGGAGACACCGGTTACTTTCAATTTTTTTCTTCTGGCTGCAGCATATTGGCTGAGAAACTCACCCGAGCCTCCGTAAAGGTCATCGACAAAGACCGTTGGCCGTCCCGAAGCCGCAATGGCCTGTGGCACACCAGTCCACAGTCCGAGCATATAAACGACATAGCCGTCGACTTTCTTGTCTGCTTTCAGGATTTTCTTTGCTTGCTCTGCGTTCTGGGCTGTAGCTCGTAGAAATTCGATTCCGGGGCAGGCTTTGCGAAGTTTTTCCGTCAGTTCCTTCTTGCGTCCTTCATAGTCGTAGCCGATATTAGGCCAGGTTGGCTCTTCCGTCGGGATATGCGTGAAGACCAGACGTACTTTAGCTTTTTGGATCGGTAGTTTCAGCTGTGGTGTCTGTGCTTTCGCTGAATTGCTCAAGATAGATACGGCCGACAAGCCAGCTGCGCAGGCCGCGCAACCGCCAATAAATTCACGTCTGGATAATCTGCAACCAGGTCTGAACAGATTCATTTTATCAGTCATGGCAAGCTCCTTTTTCAAGTCTAAAAACGTATTTGAGTAACTTCGGAATGTACACTAGAACGCGCATGAATTCAACGGTTATCGCAGCCTGTCTCTAATTTGGTTGCAAAACGCCCCTATTGTTATAAAATAGCTAAAAGTTCACTCAAGGAACTTTATTTTATAGGGCAAAATACGAGATAGGCTTCAAGAGATACGAATGTGGAGCAGTGGCCGAGTGGTTTAAGGCGACGGTCTTGAAAGTCTTTGTTAATTGCTTCATAAGGCCCTCCAGATATCAAGAAGTGTCTTTGTTTGTGTTTGATGATAGCTGAGTTATAGGTTGATTGTGGCTGTGGTCAGCACAGGTTACAGAGATTTGCTCTCTACAGCTACAAGACCGACAACGTAGGTCATTCAATCCTCTTGTGCCCCCAGAGTCAACGTATGTTCAA
>Ga0111206_145_pt1 | contig 17061 bp, 10 predicted proteins | sample DeeMarSWOR152_54_FD_80376 | JGI IMG/M metagenome (GOLD analysis project Ga0111206, IMG submission 80376) | Coxiella sp. DG_40 | reverse complement strand
TTAGCCGACAAAAGCCCTTGCGTGCTGGCCGATATAACCTCGCTCGAACCCCGTAGCATCAGGCCGATGTTGACCGAAAGATTCAGCATCCCGACAACCGCATACAGCATCGCGACGCTTCGGCTGTACCTAGCCTCAAAAACATCACCAGTCGTTATTGCACGAAACCGCCTCATCACAGGAGCTATCAGCCAGTAAAACGGTGTTACCGGCAGCCAAAGCCACTGATACCAAATACCTGATAGTCCTATCGAATAGCTCTTCGACGCAACCCCTACTGCCTGGTCTGAATGCGTACCCGCTCCGAACGCAAACATCACCATCATCGCCTTGCCGAATCGGCGAGGCATAAAGAAATCATCGCTGCTTTTTATTTTCTTTGCAGTCCACACTCCAATAGCAGCCATGCCGATGAAATAAAGCACCAAAATAAAAATGTCTGCAATGTGCAATCCCAGCATAGATTATTAACCAATTCTAATGTTTTTCTAATCAGCTATCATCCATGGAAGACCAAAATAGTAAATTGAAACGAGTAAATAGTAAACCCCGTTAGAAATTTTTCTTTTTTATTGTATTATAACATCATTATAGATTTTCTAACGGGGTAAACTAAAAAACCCCGCAGCGCATCCCTTCGCCACGGGGCAATGAAAAAGTATTCTTGATTCTCGATGAGTATCGAGTATCCATCATCGAGAATCACCTGTCACGGTATTTTTACAACAACTCCCAGTCGGCCCAATTCGCCGGCCACGTCCGGCTGGTTGGGATTAAGCTGGAAACTACGGCTGAGATATTCTTTTGCCTGGGCCTTATCACCGTTATTCAAATAATAGTAGCCGACTTGTTTGTTAACTTCGGGCGAATTCGGCGCTACACGAAGCGCCTGTTGATAGCAAGATAAAGCATACTCATCCAGGTCTTGCTTGTCAAATTCCTTTGCAAGGCCAAGCAATGCTGCGGCGTCGCCGGAAACCTGGTTCATATAAGCCTTGGCATATTGTTGGGCCTTGGCTGTATCGCCGGAACTTTTGAGCCCTTTTACCATCGCTGCCTGAGAAGCTCTATGTACGGGGTCAAAACTTAAAGCAACATTATAATGATACTCCGCCTTAGCCCACTGCCCCTCGGCCTGATACAATTGGCCCAGCTCGAAATGCACATCCGGATTTTCGAATTTCTTATCGAGTTGTGCAAGTAATGCAGCCTTTCTTTGCGAAGCTTCCATCAAGCTCGGGTCTGGTTTTTCTCGTGGCTGGCAACCTGAAAATATGCAAGTCCAGAGAAACAAAAAACTTAAAACAAAAAACAGGGGATTCTTGACCAGACGGACGAAGGATGATGGACGATGGACGTCCCTCGTTTCCACGGTGCGATGTGCGATTCGCTTTGGGTTTATGCCCCTCATCCCAGACCTCGTAATCCAAGTTTGATATTTTTGAAACAGTGACATTTTGCAGTGATGTTTCCATCATTGCAAGAAAAAATTTTACTTTATGGGAAAGTTTTTTTGACCCGTTAAAAGCTCTTGTTTCTAAGGGGCTTTATATCATACTGTTAGCTCATCTGCCGCCGGCCAAAGTTCGTCATAAAATCTTTAAAAAAGATTGAGGTAATCGAATAAAATATCTTTTCTCTAAAGCCCTTTATCGAGGAACTTGATTTTTGGCTTTCTATTGTAATAAAAATAGGCGTGCATCGACTATTATATTGACGAGTCCGTTCTCCGTAGTACTACGAAGGGTGAAACTGGGCCTGGAATTGCGAATTCTCAAAAACGGCAGCATGGTGCCCCCAACTATAGACCAGTCTTTACAAGGAGATCTGCTTGCAAGTAATTGATTGGCAGGTAGTTGTGAAAAAACATGGACCAATGGTATGGCAAACTGCATACAGGCTGCTGGCTAACTATACGGATACGGCTGACTGCTTCCAGGAGACGTTTGCTTCTGCTCTGGAAGTCTCTCGGCGTCAGCATGTGCGAAACTTCCCTGCTTTGTTAGCTCGACTTGCTACTGCCCGGGCGATAGATCGGCTGCGCCAGCGACTTCACAAGTCGTATTCCAGCACCGATTTAACTGACTGGTCCACTGTGCCCGGCGACAATCCAGAGCCCATCGAAGAATTACAAACGCAGGAGTTAGCCGCCAACTTACGAAAGGCGTTAGCCCAGTTACCACCACAACAAGCCCAGGTTTTTTGCCTGCGATATTTGGACAATATGAGCTATCGCCGAATTGCTAAAGAACTGGACATCAAAACTAATGCCGCAGGGGTACTACTGCACCGTGCCAGAGCAAAACTGCGAGATCTTCTTGAAAAGGCCGCTGTCATAGAAGGCTTGTCTCGAGCGCAGTCGAGAGAAAGGTAGGTTTAATTATGAAAAAGCCCAAGGATATTCTAACTAAGGCAATAAAAGCTCTCGCGAAGACACAAGTTCCGCCCGGCCCACCACAGGAATTAACAGATGCAACCGTTGCGAAACTTGCCAAAGATGCAAGCATTTTTCAGGAAGAGGCCAAGACAATAAAGATCACTGACAGAATCAAAATGCTAAAAGGTCTGATAAAAATCGCCGCTGCAGCAGTAATACTTATCGCTTCCGGTTATGCTATCGGTTTGCTCTCAGCCCCGAAAACGCCGGATATTGAACAGCTTAAAGCTGCTCTTGAACCTGCTATCCGCCAAAAAGTGCTTGAGGATATGCAGCGCTACTGGCAGGTTGCTCTGGCAAGCAATTATGCTCAGCTTAAAGACGAACTTCAGCAGCAATATCGCCGCGATTTGAGCCAGTTCGCTATAGAGACTTTAGCTGCCACCAATGCCGTGACGAATCAGCGATTAGAGCAACTCATCGAGTCTATAAACACCGCCCGATTGCAGGATCGCCGCTGGTTCTGGGCAGCACTAGAGCAGATAGAGTTGAACCGGCTACGAGACAAAACGCAGTTAAGCGATGGCTTAGAGAGCCTGGCCGTTCTGACAGCAGATGAACTGACGCGAACCAAAGAGGATATGGTGCAACTGTTGTCGTATACTCAGCCCAGCAGCTTAGTTCCAAATGAATTCAGAAATTCTAACAATACAAATGAAAGGAGCAAACAATGAAATCTTTAGTTCAAACAATAACTGTACTTGTCACCTTCAATCTAATAACAGCAGGCTTTGCCTTAGCTCAAGTGGTTCCGCCCCCAGTAGAACCGCCTGCCGCACCTACGCCCCCGAGTCCACCACGTATAGATGCTTTAAAGAGCGCAGCGAAGGAGGTACAAAAACAAGCGGAAGGTGTACGAAAACAGATGGAGATTGTTCACCAAAATCTCAGAAGGTCATTCTCATACAGCGGTGCCGGCACAGTCATAGTTATCCCAACTTCAGAAATGAAGGCTGAAGACCTTGCCACAATAATAGAAGATATGACTGTTATGGCACGCATCATCGACAAACAATTAGGGCAGGATCAACCCAAGCACATTTGGTTTTCTGGGGATTTTTTGGGACAGAGCAGCCGAATGGCTGAAACCATGTACCTTCAGGGCTACGGGGCGCTTTTCTTAAAGAAAGTAGACTTTCCGCTGTCACCTCAAACTACATTGAAAGAAGAAGAGAAGGAAATCCAAAAAGAAGATGTTGACCCCGTTTGGGAGCAAATGAGGCGAGAAATATACGAGCCGCAAGAGGACCGAAGGCGCAGAACGGAACGCGAAGAAGAAAAATATGACGCCGAGAAGGTGGAAAACCTCAAAACAAACCTTATCAAAGCACTAAAACATGCGGCAAACGTCCGAAGTTTGAAACCGGACGAGTCGGTGATTCTTACGATCACTGGAAGTGGAGATTCTTCCATTTTCGCAACTATTGCAATTGCTGGAGACAGTCGAGTCATAGTTCAAGACAAAAAAACTACTGGAATGAGAATAGTTACACCAACTTTACCAAGCCACTTAGAGTCCCCCTCGCCTTCAGTTCTCATTATTCGCGCGAAAAAGTCCGACATTGACGCTTTTGCAAAAGGTGATTTGGATTTAGATAAATTCCGTGAACGCGTGCTAATTTTTACACAGTAAGTAGTTGATAATCCTTTTACAGAACCATCCTCTACGAACTATATATTTAGCCCCGCAATTTATTGCGGGGTTTTATTTTTTAGATGTCAAGGTTTTGGACTTCAAGGGCGTGCTGCTGGATAAAGGCGCGGCGTTTCTCCACGTCATCTCCCATCAGAATACTAAAAAGCCTGTCGGCCTCGCCAGCGTCGTCCAGCCGAACACTCAACAGCATCCTGGTAGCAGGATTCATAGTGGTCTGCCACAACTGCTCAGCATTCATCTCCCCCAGCCCCTTGAAGCGTTTTATATCAATTCCTTTGCCGCCAATCTGCCGAATAGCTGGGCAAATATCACCGAGCGAGGCAATATCGTAGGTGTCCTTTCCGTTGACTAATTGAAACTTAGTCGGCAATTCCTCGCCAGAGGGTTCCTGCTGGGCGGGTTCCAAAATAGATTTGGAAGGTTTTTGGACAAAATCAATCAATTCCAGATTAAATTCAGCCTTTAATTTCTCATTTATTTGATTAATACGAGCTACCTCGTGTAATTCCTCAGCTTCAAAGAGCTGTTCGGCTTCACTCGTCTGGGCGAAGCGCTCCGCCGTAGCCTGGTCAGCGCTCTTGCTTTGCTCCTTCAGCTCATCCAGACGTTTTTCATATTTAGTATTGTCGTAATAAATCTCTTGCTGACCTTGCACACGGATAAGAAAGCGCGGTAATCCACCTTTACGCGGGTCATAATAGGCCTTAACAAACTCGGCAAAATTTATTCCGCGTCTGGATAAAACTCCTATGATACGCTCAACATCAGCTAAGAGCTTCACCAGAGCTGTAAGTTGTTTGTCCGAAAATTTATGGCTTTGCCCCTCCTGCTTTTTCCCTCGCTTACGCTCGGGGCTCTGTCCTCCATCCCTAATTAAAAGCTCTGTGCCTTCCAGGCCGCGACTAATCATACGCTTGCGCATCTGGCCTTCGCTAAGGATATATTCAGACTTCTTTTGCCCCTTGACCCTAATCTCATATAAGGGCGGCTGAGCAATATAAACCATCCGCGTCTCCAGCAGTTGTGGCATTTGCCTGAATAAAAATGTCAGCAGCAGCGTGCGAATATGCGCACCATCGACATCTGCATCCGTCATCAATATTATCTTGCCATATCTGCACTTATTTACATCGAACTCGTCGGCACCGATGCCGGTTCCAAGAGCACTTATCATGGTCCGGATCTCATCGTGCGCCAGCATCTTTTCCAGACGAGCCTTTTCCACGTTGAGAATTTTGCCTTTCAGAGGCAAAATAGCCTGTATGTTTCTATCTCTGCCCGCCTTCGCTGAGCCGCCGGCCGAATCGCCTTCCACGATAAAAATCTCGGTAGTTACCTTTTCCTTGCTGGCACAATCCCACAACTTGCCGGGCAGATTAGCACCGCTCAGCGCACCTTTGCGCCGGGTCAATTCACGCGCCTTTCGGGCAGCTTCCCTGGCTGCAGCAGCCTGAATGGCCTTATTCAAGATGTGTTTTGCCTCAGGCGGGTGCTCCTCCAAGTAATGGCCGAGCTGCTCATTAACCATGGTCTCAACAAAAGTACCAGCTTCTGGATTTGTAAGACGGACCTTAGTTTGCGCCTCAAATTGTGGATTTGCCAGTTTTAACGCCACCACCGCTGTTAAACCCTCGCGCAGGTCCTCACCGGTAGTTGCTTGCCCGTTCTTCAGTAAGTTGTTTGTCCTAGCGTAATAATTCATCGTGCGTGTCAAGGCGGTCTTGAAGCCGGAAAGGTGTGTGCCGCCATCGATGTTACGTATGTTATTGGCAAAAACTAGCACGTTTTCTGTATAGCCATCATTGTATTGCATAGCTACTTCACAGCTTAACATCGCTTCTGGGTCCTCTTTGGCTAAATAGATAACATCCTTATGCAGTGTTTCTTTACCCTCGTTTAGGTGCTCCACAAAGGCCCGCAGGCCCTGTTCAAATTTGAAGACCTCTCTCTTATCGTTACGGTCATCCCTAAAGCTTATCTTCAGCCCAGCATTCAAGTAAGCCAGCTCCCGTATTCGTTTCAAAAGCGTATCGTACGCAAATTCTGTGTCGCCGAATATCTCCTCATCTGGCATAAAAGATATTTTAGTGCCTCGTTTTTTGCTCAGGCCGATTTCCTTAACCCGCCCGCAGCTCTTGCCCCGAGCGCATTCAAAATGATAATGTTTGCCGTCCCGATACACGTCGGCTTCGAGCCATTCACTCAGGGCGTTGACCACACTGACGCCCACCCCATGCAGGCCGCCTGCAACCTTATAACTATCGGAATCAAACTTGCCGCCAGAATGTAGGGTAGTCAGCACGACCTCTAAAGCACTGATTTTGGCCTCTTTGTGAAGTTCAACAGGTATCCCTCGGCCATCATCCTCAACTGTACAACTGCCATCGGCACCGATGCGCACACTTACATTTTCGCAGAATCCGGCCATTGCCTCATCGATGGAGTTATCCATGACCTCATATACTAAATGGTGCAGACCTCCACTGCCACGGTCACCGATGTACATATCTGGCCGCTTGCGGACCGCCTCTATACCCCCAAGTATCTTTATGCTGCTCGCATCATATTTATGAACCTTCATACTGATTTTCTCACTGCCTTACCATGTATTTAGTGCTCAATTAATAATTCGGAAATTTCACGGGTTTTACTTCACAATTTGTGTCATAGTGTGATGCTGCGTCGATTGCTATAGGATACTATTTAAGCAAGGGCAATTTTTATACTTTTTATGCGAGCCTGCTTGCAGCGTCGTCGCAGCTCAGCGAGAATTACCGAGCTGCGTAATTGCAGGTCATACATATATGATGGTGAATCTACTAACACTTTTAATCGCCCAGCAGAAATGTCCATGATCCTGCAATGCTGTCGAAGCTCCTCTGGCAGTAATTCGCTCCAGAGACGAACTACAGAATCAAACTTTACTTGTTGCGGCGAAATCCATTGGTTCATAATCTCTCTTATCATATCACCCAGCTTAGCCGGCGTCTGAAAACTCGGTTCTGCTCGCCGCCTGATACCACTGCCTTGTAGCCTACTATTACTCATTACATAGAAGTAAAAATGTGAAGGTTGAAATCCTCGAATTTTAACTTTTAGAGCTGCTTAGTTTCTGTCCCTGCTGTGCATCTGGTTCTACTGCTAACTGAGGTTTATTGGCATCAGAACATAGAGAAAATCGGCCCCGCTTTTAATAAGGCCTGGTCTATCTGACTGGCCCAATTCCATCTCGAATTCTTCTGTTGGCATAACCCGAAGGACGTCGATTAAAAACTGGGGATTAAAGCCAACATCAATAGGCTCACCCGAATAGCTAATAGGCATATTCACCTGTGCAGCACCAGTCTCAGGGGCACGGCCAGAAAACAACAAGTTATCCTTGCCCACAGAAAGTTTAATCCCTCTCGACTCCTCACTGGTCAGTAATGACGCCCGACGAACGGCACTTAATACAGCTTCGGTGGTTAATACTAACTTCTTATCGTAATCTTTGGGGATTATGTCCTCATAATTGGGAAAACTCCCTTCTACAAGAGAAGAGCTTATCACCACATTAGCATAGCTGAATAGTATCTGATTATCAACAAGCTTAACTTCGACGTTCTCCTTGTTGTGCGAGCTGAGTTTATCTAATAGCGCCATCGTCTTAGCTGGCACTATTATCTTTTGTTCAGCTATGCGCTCACCTGGAGCTGAGGACAAATTTACTCTGCAGCGTGCTAATCTTCTACCATCAGTGGCCACCAACAAAAGCTTTTTGCCTTTAATCTCCCATAGTATTCCATTAATTGCATACCGGCTGCTTTCTTTTGCTGTTGCGAATAGACATTGTTCCACACCTGCCTGAAGATTCTCCAGAGTTATTTCTATATCTGCCTTTCCTTCAAAGGTTGGCACAACCGGATATTGGGATGGTTCCTGACCATAAATTGTAAAGTGGCTGTCTGCTCCCATTATCTCACATATGCCTTCGTTTGCCTTTAGCGTTAAAACGTCTTCATTGCTTTCTCGCACAATAGCAGCTAACCTGTCTGCTGGGACAACAATATCACCTATCTCTTCAACCTGAACTCCGGAAATTATGTAATTAATACCGACCTCTAAATCTGTAGCACCCATACGAACGTCTTTTTTACTGGCATTTATAAGTATACACCGTAAGATTGGTTTGGGTGTTCGGGCTGGGATCACAGATGTTAATAGGCCTAAAGCCTCAGCAAGTGCATCTCTGTTAAAATTTGCTTTCATAGCGACCCTCTGTATTAAATAATCATAAATGTGAGGTACTAAACTTTCACGCCTTGAAGATATTCAATTAGTTTACCGTGAGAATAGTTAATTAACAACCTTTTTTTCGGAAATTTTATTAATAAATTGGAAAACAGAATAAACTTATTATTTGATTAGCTGTGTATTAACCACCGGTTTCAATAATATTAATTTTAAACAAATAAAAAGTAGAATTAATGGTTATATGTGCTGTAAAATTGTTAAATTTAGAGTGTGCTTTTTACTAACATGTTATAGGGCAGATAGATACTGAGCACAAAGACTACTTTTTCTATGTGGAAGAACAGTTTGTTTACCACCGAGCTTACTTGACAAAATTGACAGTGAAGTTTATTAAACAGCATCAGCGTATGAAACTACGTGAATATATAAGATTTATTAACAGGTTATCAACCATAATGATGCGTAGTCCTATCAAATATAGACCTTAACCATGTAAGAGTTGTATAAAGAAAATATGGGAAATGAAAATATAAAGAGTGAGGTAAGCACAAAGCAGGACCTATTTGTAGGCTTTGATGTCGGTAGCAGCTCTTTGCATTATGCAGTCCTTAATAAGGATAAAAACATCATATATTCTCCCAAGCCCATAATGCACTTTGCCAATCCTATTAGTGCTATCAAAGAAGCATGGGGGGACATAATAAGAAAATACAGCAGCAGTAGAATAAAAAATACAGCATTTACAGGAAGCGGCGCAGAATCTTTCCCTAAAGTAATGAACGGAGCTACCTATGTGTATGACAGCGTAGCTATCCCCAAAGGGGCATCGTTAATAGAGGCAAAAGCAGAGTACGTTTTTCACATCGGAGCAAAGGATTCGTACTTTTTTCATCTGAAAAAGATAAACGGAAACAATATTATTCAAGAATGGAAAACAGGGACTAAATGTGGCGGCGGCTCAGGCACATTGATAGAAAAGCAATGTAGAAGACTATTTGAGGGCCAGATTCATAATCCTGAATTAAAAAATACTGCCGGGGCACACAATGAGCAGGAAAAAGAAAATATCAGGATTGAAAATAGAAGGAAGTTACAATCAAGATTAGAAGAAATGTTTTATAGGGCTGAGCAAGAAGCGGCAAAATCAAAAGAGCCAAGTGAGTTTTTAGCACGCTGTGGTGTTGTTATCCAATCTGATTTAATTCACAAGCAGAATGAGGGCGCAAAAAGAGAGGATAATTTAGCTGGGCTTTTTAAGACTGTTGCCCGAAATTACAAAATCGACGTGCTCGGAACAAGAGAGTTTAACGGTGTTGAGGATTCAGATAGAGCGATTGTAACAGGTGGTGTTCTTACTAACGATCTTATCAGAAGCAATTTGCAGAGCTTGCTGGGAATTTCTACCAAAAGGCCACAGCATTACCATAACATAGCGGCTATAGGTGCAGCCTTAAAGGCGATAGAGCAAGGCAATAGCTTTGTTTTGAATCTCGAACAACTGGCGAACATTGCAGCCTATAGCAGAGAAAAAAGGCAGTTCGCCCCAGATCTTTTTGAATTTCTGGATAAAATTCATGAAAGCAATGATAACCTACAGGAGAAGATTCAGCAGGGAACAGAAGTGGTGTTGGGAATTGATGGGGGAAGTACAACCACAAAGGGGGCATTGGTTGAATTAAGAACAGGTAAGCTCCTCGACAAAATTTACATCAAAACCCATGGTAATCCTGAGCAATCTCTAAAGCAGGTTATAAAATATTTAAGCCGGCACAAAGATAAAGTGATTGTAAAGGGAGTTGGAGCGACCGGTTCCGCAAGAAAACTTTATGAGAAGACTTTAGTTAGTAAGAAGAAAATTGACGAATTTGCGGGAAAAGGGATTGAAGTAACAGATAGAATAACCGATGAGATTACTTGTCACGCCCTTGGGGTTAAACATTATGATCCTGATATAGATACGATTTTTGAGGTGGGCGGCCAGGACATGAAGTTTACCAGCTTTTCAAAAGATGGGACGGTCAAGGAAGCAAAGATGAATTATAGTTGCCAGGCTGGTTCCGGCCAGACCCTGGAGAATATGGCTGATGTTATAAATTTGAATGTGGAGGATTCCCTACAAGAAGCTGCGCTTCGAGCTGAGAGGGTGCCTATAATCGACTCAACTTGCGGCGTGTTTATGGAGATCGATGAAAACAAGCTCATAGCAGAGGGTTTCAGTAAGGATGAAATTGCGGCTGCCATAATACGAGGAACCGCTGCCAGTTATTATTACAAGTTTGTCGGAGGCTCTCAACACGTAGGGCAAAAGTGTTCTGCTCAGGGGGGGCCACCTTTAGGAAAGGCCTTTCTGGCTGCCCTTGCGCAAGTAACAAATAAGCAAATACAGGCTTATCCTCACAGAGAAATGTTCGGAGCGTGGGGTCAAGCACTCGATATCATTGAACATATAAAACAATTGGAAAAACAAGGTAAGAAGTATGAATCTGCATTTAGAGGCTGGAACTTGGTGCAAATGTCCTTTGACAAACAAAAGATTTCTTGCAGAGAGTTATTCACAGAAAAATCTTGCGGCACCAGAGACTGTCAGCTCGAAGTTTTTTCCATCGAGGATGATAGGATAGTAACAGGAGGCTTCTGTCCGAGAGGAAATTCTGAAGCGGTTAAAAAACCCAAAACAAATTATGTGGAAAAATATCATAACATATTTGAAAAGCATTTTAACAAATATGGTTGTATGTTAGAAGAAATCTCTGCTGGCCAGATAAATGAGAAAACAAGGCGGACAGTAGGGATTAAGAGAAGCACGGCAACGCTGGGAGAAAAGGGAATTTGGAGCGCTGCTTTGCTTAGCAAACTCGGTTTTTACCCGGTGTTATCACCGAAAAGCAACAAAGAAATAGCAAAGATAGGGATTGATAACTCCAGAACGGAATTTTGCATAGCCAGAAAGCTGGCGACAGGCCACGCGGCGGTCCTGCAGGCCCATCCCAAGGTGCAATATCTGTTTAATCCCAGCTTTATTGAGCAAAGAAAAGAACAGCCCCCGGACTTGAAGTACTGCATTTATACGGAATCAGAAGGTTATGTTCTAAATGATGTCCTCTCATTAGACAAAAACAAACAGATAAATCCCATCTTGCATTTTGGTGATACGAAGCTTCTCGTTCAGCAGCTAAGACAGGAATTCGGCAGATTAGGCTTGCGATTCACGGACAAGCAGGTGAGTTCTGCCATTATGTATGCAGATGAAGCGGAAAACGAATTCAAAAATGAGCTTTATAAAGAGGGTGATAAATTTCTACATCGAATTGAAGAAAGTGGCCAAAAGGCCTATGTGGGTATTGGAAGGGACTACGTCTTACTTGACCCCGAGGCGAGCTCAAATTCGGGAGCAATGTTTTCACAGGTCCGAGGACTGGACTACATACCGCAGGTCTTTCTGGAACATAAATTTGTGGATATCTCCATCGATAACATTGTTGAAAATGAATTTTGGGTTGAGAGTGTCAACATCCTTAAAGCCAATTTGTTTGTAGCAAATCATCCCAATTTATTTGCTATAAGGATGATGAATTTTGCCTGTGGGCCGGATAGCTTGAAGATTTACCAGGAAGAAAAAATTCAGCAGGCGGCGAATAAGCCCTTACTGACGTTGCTAACGGATGCTCAAACAAACAATGCACCCTTTGTCACAAGAACAGAATCTCACGAGAGAGTTGTAAATCAAAGCAAGCTAAAAAAGTTAGATATTGAAAAACTAAGAAGATATCCAAATGACGGTACTGATAAGAGAATATGGCTGATTCCTTACATGGGAGACGCAAGCTTCGTTGCAGTGGCAGGGCTAAAACATTTTGGAATAAACAGCCAAGTATTGCCTACTAATACTCCCAGAGGCTACGAAATAGCCAGGATGCACATCTATACAGAGGTTTGCCATCCGCTCAAAGGCGTAGTAGGTGATGCGCTTGGTTTTCTTAAAGAACAAATCGAAATAAAGTCCAAGGAATATGTTGAAAATAATTATCTTGTTATGTTGCCTACCACCAGCGGGCCATGCCGGTTCGGCAAATATATAGAAATACTGAGGGAATTTATGGATCGGGAGGGCTTTGAAAAGGTTCCGGTGGTAGGGCCATCTTCTGAAACCGATTATCTTGATATACCTTTTCCAGGCGGTTTTGGTATATCAGACAAAATCCGAATGCAGAAAATTCTGTTCAAAGGCATAAAGGCCTCCGACCTGCTGGAGGATGTCTTTTTGAGATTCTGCCCTTATGTTGAAGACAAACAATACATGAAACAGCTAAAGAAAGAAAGATTAAATGAACTGGAAAAAGTTGTGGCAAATGGCGCTAAGATACAGGACCTGGTAATGTGGGGCCAGCAGACAGTATCACAGTTCCAATCGACCCAGCACCAATTGAGGGAGCAACCAGGAAACGAAACCCTGTCCAGTGCTGGAACTGTCACGACAGGACAATTGGTGCGGGGCAGCACTGAGAGATTTCCTCTTGTTCTTTATATTGGCGAAATCTATATGAGGCAGCATGATCCTTATACCAACTATGTGATTCGACAATTAGAGCAAGCTGGATTGGAGATAATCAGAGACCCTGTAACAGATTGGTTGGATTATGTAAATAAGGTGAATCAAAGAAATTCAAAGCGGGATGTCAAATTGGGGATTAAAGACTTTAATTTGACCAGGACATTTCGGCAAGCTCGAAAATTTACTAAGTCCCTTATTAAAGGAAGATACATGTCTTATGTGGAAGAAAAAATTGCCCAGCCATTTCATGAGGTGCTGCGTGGTCGACATGTTCTTCCTAAGCCGATGCAAATAATTGAAACTTTAGAAAAGCGGCATGAATATCACGGAAATATCGAGGGCGAATCTCCGTTAAGTACAGGAATTGCTTATTATTTTATGCACGAATTAGCTAAGCCGAGCGATGATGCTTATATCTGCGGAATATTTCACGTAGGTCCTTTTACTTGCATGCAGGAGTCGGTGGCAACTGCAAAAATAGAGGCGATGGTTTTCCCTATTATCCATGCATTTTTTGGTGATTCACCAAACGCAAATCTTGAATCAGAGATTGCAGTTTTTACCGAGCAATGTTATCAAAAAAGAGAAATGCTCAGAGAAAAGTATGGATGAGGTAGTATAGACACCGCCAGGGGCGGACAAGCTTTAGCTCAGCGATAATATATTGTTGAGGCAAGCCCTTTGTGAAATTGTTAAATTCCGACGGTCATATCGCTAAGACTTTTTATGCTAAGTACTTAAGAGGGAAAAAAGCCCACATTTTCTGGTGGATAAGCTGTTAAATTCTCAGCAGGGCCGAAGAATATATTTTAGAATTCCACTTTCGGCACTTCGGCCTTTGCTTGCTCGGTGGCCTCGAAGTAGTCTACCGATTTGACACCTGCGCGTCGGCAAAAATATGACCCGAAGAATTGCTTGGCATAAGCATTTAGCAGCTTCGCAGCTTCATTGTATCTGGTGCGGGCAACACTTATGCGGTTCTCAGTTCCTTCAAGCTGGGCCTGCAGGTCTCGAAAGTTTTCACTGGCTTTTAACTGCGGATAGTTTTCCACCAGCATTAACAGCCGGGACAAGAACCCAGTGAGCTCGTTGGATGCCTCGATTTTGCCGGCCCTGCTGTCAGTCTGGAAATATTTTTCTCTGGATTTGGCGATGTTTTCGAAAAGCTCTTTTTCATGTGTTGCGTATCCTTTGACCGTTGCAACTAAGTTAGGCACCAAATCAAGCCGGCGCTGCAAAGTGGCATCGATATCTGCCCAGGCCTTTTCAGCACCTTGCTCAAGATTGACCGCCTTATTGTAGCCACCAATGTACCATCTAAATATGCCAATTCCTAACAGTAATATGATGACTAAAACTACAACTAAGACCACCCATGCTTTGCCAAATTTGTTCATTTCTCATTCCTTTTTCTAATAATCATTTATCAATAATCATTTGTTTTACCAGCTTCCACCAGCACCGCCGCCACCGAATCCTCCGCCCATTCCACCTCCGAAGCCGCCGAACCCTCCGCCGAAGCTGCCCCCGCCGTAGGAGCCGCTCCTGCCGTAGCCGCCATGCCCTCCAAAACCACCTAACATAAAGGGCAGGAAAAACCACCACCCCATTCCTCTACCGAGACCGCCAAAAAGAATTAAGAAAAGAAATATCAGCGGCAAAAGGCTGCAGCAGGGTAAGCCTCTTGCTCTTGGCCTTCGTTGACCTGGTACGGGCCTAAGCTTCGGCATACCGGTCAAAATAACGCCGGATTGAGCAGCGATTTTCTGGGCAATTTGTAAGTTGGCTTGATGAATTCCCTGGCTGTAATCGCCTTTTTTCAGATAGGGCTCGAGGACCTCTCTGCCGACTCGGCTGCAGTATTGATCTGTTATAAAACCTTCTAATCCATATCCGGTCGAGAACCAATACTTTCGGTCCTTCGTTGCAAGGACAAAGAGCATGCCGGTATCTTTGCCTTTTTGACCAAGTTGCCATTTCTCGGCCAGTTCAATTGAAAACGGCTGAATGGGTATCCCGCCTGTGGTTTCCACTGTCAGGACGATATATTGCGCCCCGGTCTTTTGCTCTAATTCCTGCAGAACGCCGTTTAGAGATTGCTCATCGGAGCTGTTTACCACGTTGGCGTAATCTTCAACATAGTGGCGAGGTTCAGGTAAATTGACCTGCGCCAAGGCGACTGCAGAGCAAGTTAGCAATAGTGCTGCAATTAGTAAAAGGACGATTCGGCGCATAATCAAACCTCAAGTTTATCCACGGTAAGGGCAAGTTGGTCAACTGTTGCATAGACCGACTCGAAGGCGTTTTCCATTTCGCTTTCACTCAGACGAACTTTCTCGTGCCGCCATTTTCCAGCGGTTAGCAGACAATCCATATTGAGTGAAAATTCACTGGCCGCTTTTCTGAACGTAGGTTCGGCTCTGGGGGGTCGGTCGATATCCTTTAGCCACAACAGGGCACGCAAAAGTGGCGCCAGGCCTTTTGCCGCTGAGATGAGAATGTCTCGGACGAGCTTCTTATTGGCTGCCGACGCAATATAGCCTTGCCTTAACCTGATGAGCGTCGCCTTGAGTTCTCGCTCGCACTGAAGCCTGACATCTTTTTTGTCAAAGCTAAGCGATGCAAAAGGGTCGCTGCCTAAGACCGTCTGGTGGTTTAGCTGAAAGTCTAAAAACTCAACGGCAAATACATCACGTGACCGTTCGATATAAGAGGGCGTCATAAGCAGTGGAGCCGAGATTTTCTTCTTGCTCACTCGTCTTGGCGAAGCGCTTCGCCGTAGCCAGATAGGCTTAGCCAGAGAGGCAATGGTGTTGAGCGAGCTCAAGGTCTGCTTGGCGAGGACAAGGACGGTATTGATATCACTCTGGCCGGGCTTGAAATCCTCCGTCAGACTGCTGCCGACCACCGTGATGCTTTGCAGATTGTCCCCTAAGCCTGCGATGAGTTTTTCCGCGAACAGCTTTAACGGCTCTCGAATTTGCTCGCCAACAGCATCTAATCTAAGACTATTTTTGTCTTCGGTCATATCATTTTACCCTTTTGTTTTACCATACCAGTCTATGTTTACTTGCCACCCAGGCACATTACGCTTCCGTCCTGAAGCGAGATAAAGAGTTTCCCGTTCGCGACAGCTATGCCGTCCCAGGCCGGTGGCGCATCGAGCTTAAACTCTGCTATCTTCTCGCCGCTCGAGGCAGAAGCCGCCCACAAAACACCGCCCATTCTGCTTTCATAGGCCTTGGCCAGGTCGTCGGCTGGAAACTCCACGGGGGTGCCCGCGACAAAAAGGGTGTCGCCCGCCAGCACCATGGCCTTGCCGGTAAGCGGGATGTGGCTGGTCCATCGCTCCTCGGCAACGCTTTGGACAGCCACCTTCCTGGGGGCCTTCTTGCCGGCCCTCTTTTGGCTGACGCTCGTATTCGCCTGGGAATACACGCCCGCGAACAGCGTGTAGCCATTGGGCCGCGGATCAAACGGGCTGACCCGTCCGGGCGTGTAGCCCCGGACCTCGTAGAACTGATTGCCGTCCATGACCAGGATGTCGCCATGCACGGCCTGGAAACCAGTGGGAATGTCGTATCGGATTGTGGTGTCGATAGTCCAGAACGTCCGGTGGTGGGGAATCGCTTCGAGGAAGCCCGCCGAGGGAATAAGGTGCGCCGGGCGGGGCTCTTCCGGCTTTAACGGCGTCAGGTCGAACTTGAAGGCCTGCTGCCGGAGATAGAGGAATTGCCCATCCGTTAGGAAGACATCGTTCTTAAAGCCATCCAGACCGCTGCCCGAGGTGAGTTTACTGGTCATGATTGGAAATCCATCTGAATCGTAGGGACCATACATTTGCCTCCGATATATCACACGGCCTGTCTGAGGGTCGAGACCATAAACGAAAATGCCGCCGTCCAGGAAGGAGTTCCTACCGGCTGCGAGGTAGGCGACTCCGTCATTGACGAGCACGCTGCCGCACACCGGCCAAGGCGATTCAATCTGCCCATAGGCACAAATCATCCGGTCTTCCGGCAGATCTCGGAAGCGCCACGCCAGCGCACCGTCGGATGCCCTCAGGCAATACACCCAACCATCCCGCGAGCCAAATAACAGCAATCCCTCATGGTAGGTCGGCGGTGAGTCAACTCGGCTGCCAGTGGTGTAGCTCCAGAGCAATTTTCCGTCAGAGGCGTC
>Ga0111206_134_pt1 | contig 17517 bp, 11 predicted proteins | sample DeeMarSWOR152_54_FD_80376 | JGI IMG/M metagenome (GOLD analysis project Ga0111206, IMG submission 80376) | Coxiella sp. DG_40 | reverse complement strand
TTTGTTAGAGGCGGGACAAGACCCCCGCCCCTTTGTTAGAGGCGGGACAAGACCCCCGCTCCTTTGTTAGAGGCGGGACAAGACCTCCGCCCCTTTGTTAGAGGCGGGGTAAGTGTCAGAAAGAAATTTAAAAGTAAAGAAAGAATAGAAGCCGCCTGAAGAGATGTCCTTGCGTGGAGGAGTGATTTCGAGGGTGGTGAATTTGTAGAAGGAGGAGTAGTTTATGAAGAAGTTGTTAGTTTTAATTTTGGTTCTTGGCTTATGTTCAACGGCTAATGCGATGCTAACCGCCATCGAGATTGATGTAGATGGCTCGCATGCGGGATCTTCGGTTAGTGTTGCAGTAAGTAGTACTATAAGTCTCGAGATATACTCAGGCAATACGGATACCGGCTATGCCTATCTTGCCCTTGAGGACAATGGTCTGTACACCTTGTCTAACGGTCAAGTGACATCGAATGCCGGAGATAAGGGCAGCTGGACTGGACCATTTTCGAGTACTTACGTACCGGGTTACAATCTGGTTGAATTGGGAGTATCTAAGACGGCTTCCGGCACCATCACACCCGGCACGATGTTTTTGATTGACTTCAATGCAGGTAGCACTACAGGTACAGTGGACGTTATCCTGTATGACGAGAGTCTTGTTACGATGGATACAACGACCATCATCATACCTGAGCCGATGACGATAGCGCTGCTTGGTCTGGGTGGCCTTTTCCTGCGTCGCCGCAGATAAGTAGTTCAGATTAAAGACTTGGCCAAGAATGTCGAAAAGAAAGAGGCAGGTTTTACCTGCCTCTTTTTTATTTATATAAGGTTGCCTAAACGTTGACTAAAAATAAAGGACAGAGAGGGTGATGGTGGGGTTGTTCTGCATTTTAGGTGACGGTCTTGTTGAGTCTAGCCCTATACTTTGACTACTGAAATTCACTTGTCTTGAGCGGATAAGTTTGTTATACTTTTCTCAAATTATAAATATTGTAAGAAAAGATTAGCTATGAACAAATCCAAAAACTTTTTCTCAATCCTGATACCCAGTGCTACCGTATTCTTTTCAAGCGGCTGTATTATGGTATTAGAACTCGTTGCAGGCCGGCTCATCGCACGCCATCTCGGCTCATCCCTCTACACCTGGACATCGGTAATAGGTGTAGTCCTCTTAGGTATCACGATAGGCAATTATCTGGGAGGCTGTATCGCTGACCGCTTCGCAGTAAGAAAGGCCTTAGCCGTGCTTTTCGCAATCTCCTCTTTAACCTGTGTGGTAGTTGTTATACTGAATAATCTGGTAAGTGAATGGATATGGCTGTGGAAGCTCAGCTGGCCTGCATGTGTCTTTAGCCACGTCTTTTTGGTCTTCTTTCTCCCATCCACCCTGCTGGGAACGATAAGCCCCGTCGTTGCTAAAATGGCACTCGATAAGGGCCTTCCGACAGGCAGAACCGTAGGAGATATATACGCGTGGGGCGCTGCAGGCAGCATTGTAGGCACATTCCTTACAGGATTTTATCTGATAGCTGCAATGGGAACAGTTGCTATTATCTGGATCGTCGGAGCCTTCCTGCTGCTGATGGCCATCCTGTATTGGGCAAGACTCTGGATACTTTACCTGTGGGCGGCAATTTTCATCGCCTTAATGACTATGGCTATGGCTCCCGCAGACTGGGCAAAAGAAACCGGCACCGCCCTTGCATTAAGAGAAAAATCTAATCCGGACGTTATTTATAAGGATGAAAGCCAGTATTGCTACATTGCTGTAAAACGTCTCTCAGAAACATCTGATGAACGTGCTTTTATGCAGGACAAACTAATGCACAGTAAAATTGTAATGGGCAACGTACTTGATTTACAGTACTCCTACGAGCAGATTCACGCCGCCGTAACACACCTGTTAAGCCGTGGCAAGAAAAAACTGTCAGTTCTGGTAATCGGAGGTGGAGGCTATGTCTTTCCCCGTTATATTGAGAAATCCTGGCCCGGAAGCCGTGTCGATGTCGCCGAAATCGACCCCTCTGTTACCGAGGCGGCAATGCAGGCCTTCGGCCTCGAAAGAGACACCACTATCAACACCTTTACGATGGATGCACGTAATTATGTCAATCAATTGCTGGAGAAGGAGCGAAACGAAGGACAGAAAACGCAATATGATTTCATATATGAAGATGCCCTGGATGATTACTCGATTCCATATCAGCTCACAACAAGGGAATTTAACGATAAAATCGCTAAATTACTAACCGACACCGGCGTTTATATGATTGAACTAATCGATATCTATGATAGCGGCTTGTTTGTCGGCGCATTTATAAATACATTAGAGCAAACGTTCCCCTATGTGTATGTCGTTACTGAGAATAAACTACGTTCAGCACGTAATACTTTTGTAATTCTAGCAGCTAAGCACCAAATTAACCTTGAAAACTTGGGTGAAGAAAAACCTGTAAAAAATCTTGATTTATTGATATTAAGCGACTCCGAAATAGAAACACTAAAGGAAAAAGCACAACAAACCGTTTTAACGGACAACTTCGCACCCGTTGAAAATCTTCTCGCTCCTGTGGTGCTCAATAGCGCCGCTGAATTCTTGGCAAAAAAATACTTTGAACAAGCTAAAAAATTCGAAGACGAACAAAAATGGGATGAAAGCATCGCAATGTATAAAGAGCTCATCAGTATCAACCCACCTTCTTCGATAACCGCATATAGTGAGATAGGAGCAATTCTAGCTAAGCAGGGCAAATGGGAGCAAGCCATCAATGCCTTCAAAAGAGCCCTTGAATACAACGAAAAGGCCGGATTCAAGCAAGGTATGGCTAACATCAACCACAATATAGGCTTGGCATTTCTTGAGAAAGGCAAGATGGATGAGGCCGTTAAGTATTTTAACGAGACCCTTCGTCTAAATCCCAACTACTCATTGGCATACTACAATATGGGCAATATTTCCAATAAATTAGGCAAACTCAACGAGGCATCTGCAAACTATAAGAAAGCTCTTGAATTAAACCCTGATTTAGCTGAAGCCCACCATAATCTGGGCTTGGTACTTCGGTCACAGGGCAGGCTTGATGAGGCAATCAGTCACTATCGTCAGGCCCTACAGCTTAAGGGTGACTACACCCAAGCACACAACAATCTTGGTTTTGCTTTATGGTTACAGGGCAGGCTTGATGAGGCAATCAGTCACTATCGCCAGGCCTTACAATTCAAGGACGACTATGTCGAAGCACACAACAACCTTGGTATCGCTCTTCGGTTGCAGGGCAAATACGATGAAGCTGCTAAACACCTTAGAAGGGTCATTCAACTCGTTCCAAGCTCTGCCTCTGGGCACTATAATCTGGGAGCTATATATTATGAGCAGGGCAAGGCTGACTTAGCCATCACCCATTGGACCGAGGTGCTGAAATTAAAGCCTGACTTTTCTGCTGCACTCAATGGTCTGGGCTGGATTTTGTCTACTACAAAGGATGCTAACCTTTATAATCCTACTGATGCTGTTAAATATGCACGTAAGGCCTGTGAACTGTCGGGATATAGTCATCCTGATTTTCTGGATACCTTGGCTGCCGCCTATGCAGCAGCGGGGAGATTCCAGCAGGCGATAGAAACCGCCAAGAAAGCTAAAGAATTAGCTGAGGCAGGCGGCAAAAAAGAACTGGCTGAGAAGATTCAGGGACGGTTGCAGTTGTATGAGGCAGGGATAGCCTTTCGTGGGACGCGTCCCTGACCCCAAAAGCGTTTTTCACCGGCTCAGGGGAGCTTAAATATAGGGGGAGTGCTGGTTTGTTCTTTTTCCTTTTTACGCATCTGTGCTAAGAGGAGGTTTTTTCGGGCATCGGGCCAGTCGGGTTTCAATTCGAGTGCCTTTTCGTAGTGCGTAATGGCCTCATCGATTTTATCCTGTTCGTGCAGGATATATGCAAGGTTGAAATGTGCTTCGGGTGAATTGGGGTCGAGGTCGAGCGCCTTAGTGTAGTGTTTCAGGGCCTCAGTGATTTTACCAAGGCTAAAAAAGGCAGTACCCAGCTTGTTGTATGTTTTGGGGGCTGCTGGGTCTAACTGCAGGGCCTTATTATAGAATTCTATGGCTTTTTCGAAATTTTCCAGCTGGGCGAAGGTGGCTCCCGTATTATGGCAGGCCCTGTAAACAGGGTTATTAAGGAATACGGGCAGATTACCTTCAAAATCACGATGGCCTGCGGAATCTATTTGAGAGAGGAATTTAGAATAATATTCGATTGCTTCTGCGGCGTTATTTCTTGCCATAGCGATTTCGCCCAAAAAGTAGTAAGTAAGGATATAATCGGGTAGTTTTTCAAGCATTGTCCTGCAAATATTCTCTGCTTCGGTAAATCTTTTGATTACAATAAGAACCCTCACCATCATAGTTTGCTGGTGCAATTGAATCGAATCTTTGGGTTCGTTCTTAGTGGAGTCGAAATTGAAATCTTCATTCAACGCGCCGGTGCCGATATATCCGAGCGATTCGAGTCGTTCTCTTGTTTGTTCATCGAGGGCGACTTTAGTGTCCATCTGTTCGGAGCGTAATTGTTCCTGCAGGATGAGCTTTAGATGGTTCTGCAGGAGCTGCGCTCGTTTTGGGTCTTTATCAACGAGGTTATTATTTTCCTTCCGGTCTTTATCGAGGTCATACAGTTCCGGCCTTGGAGCCTGGATATACTTCCAATGGCCATTTACAACACCGAGCAAAGGCGTGCAGTCATATTCTGTCGGCGTGAGTGACTCAGAGAAGATGTATCTTTGGTCCTTATTAATTTTTCCTTTTTTATAAATTAGCGGGGATAAGTCTATGCCGTGGATGGTTGGTGGTGGGCTGATTTTGAGCAGGCCGCAGATAGTTGGAACGATATCGACCAGGGCCACCACATCATCAATTTTTTCCCCTTTTGGCCCTTTGGGGACTTTAATGATAAGAGGGACGTGCAGGGCGCTATGGTAAATGAAATATCCGTGTGTCAATTCGCCGTGTTCGCCGAGCAATTCACCGTGGTCGCCGGTGATAATGATTAATGTAGAATCATAAAGGTTCAGGTCTTTTAATTTTTTTATGACATCGCCGATGCAGTAATCGGTATAAGCGATTTCCCCGGCATAGAGATTATTTTTGAAAAGGGTGGCAAAGGGCTCCGGTGGGTCGTATTTCTCGTGAGGGTCAAAGTAATGCAGGAAGAGGAAAGAAGGCTCGTTTTGGTGCTTTTCGAACCAGTCACAGGCGAATTGGCTGGCTTCGCCTCCTCTGCGCTCATTAAAAAAGAAGCTCTCGATGGGGTCAACAAATTCGTCGTTATAGTAGTCGAAACCCTGATTGAGGCCGAACTGGGCATCTATGACAAAAGCGCTTATTATCGCACCTGTGGAGTATCCATCCCACCGGAGAATTTCGGCAATTATGCGATTGGATTCAGACAGCTTATAGCCGACGTTGTTATGCACACCGTGGTAGGGCGGATTTGTTCCGGTTAACATAGATGCGTGTGCGGGCAGGGTAAGAGGGATGGGCGTTAGTGCGTTACTGAAAAGTATGCCCTCTTTGGCGACGGCATCGATATTGGGGGTGGTTTTGCGAGGGTAACCATAGCAGCTAAGATAATCCGCCCTGCAGGTATCGATACTGATAAGAAGGATGTGGTGAATTTCTTCCGGCGTAACAGGTGAGCTTCGAAGAAGCCATATAGCCGGTGCGACGAGCAGTAATACCGCTGCGAGCGGGAGCCATTTTTTCCACTGAAAAGGGTTTTTTTTAAATACCTCGGACATAATTTGGTTTATTGTTCAGCTTTTGATTTTTTGAATTTTTTGAATTCAACGAGTTCGAGGTGCTCCTGCAACTTTGCTGCGTTTTCTTTATCGCCCATTTGTGTCATAGAGTCGATAGCAGTCTTGAGGGCCTGGATTGCCTCATCGTAACGCTGCTGGATTACAAGGGCATCCACGAGCGTTGTGTGGTTTTTAATATCGTATGGATTCATATCTACGGCTAACTGGAAATATGCAGTTGCGTCGGTAAAGTTTCCGTTTTCCGCAAGGGCGTTACCCATCCGGGTGATTAACGTAGTTGAATCGGGTCTTTTGGTCAATTCTTTACGGTATTGCTGGATTGCCTTTTGGAGATATTCGGAAGCCTCTTCGTTTCTGCCTAATCTTTTTAGCGCTGAGCCTATATTGAAGTAGATGTCTGACACACCTGAGTTAAGTTTTGCCTTTTTGTTGTATTCGAGGGCGCTTTTGAAGGCGTCGACGGCCTGGTTCCATTTACCCTGCGCTGCGAGGATTGCTCCTATATCGTTATATGCGGTTATCGCCGACAAGGGGTCGGTTTTAATGATATCTTTATATTTTTCGATGCTTTCATCCCATTTTTTCTCATTCTTGAGCTTTCCAGCTTGTTCGAGGTATTTTTTTGACAAGAATTCAGCGGCACTATTGCGCACCACAGATGCGAGAAGATTTTCAACTGGAGCGAAGTTGTCCGTTAATACAGTTTGCTGTGGTTTTTGCTTGAGCGTTTTGATTTCAGAGTCACTTAATATCCATAAATCCAGATTTCTTACGGGTTGTTCTTTGTTTAGGTTTTTGAGGTTGATTTTTTGCTTTGCTGCAAGAATTACGAAGGTATTGCGTGCCGAACGCGGACTATCCTCAGTTACGACATATACATAGGGAAAAGTTTGCTCCAATGTATTTATAAATGCACCGAGGAACAGGCCGCTATTGTAGATATCGATTAATTCAATCATATAAACGCCGCTATCGGTTAGTAATTGGGCGATTTTGTCGTTAAATTCTTTAGTAGTGAGCTGGTATGGAATCGAATAGTCATCCAGGGCGTCTTCATATATGAAATCATATTGCGTTTTCTGTCCTTCGGTTCGCTCTTTCTCCAGCAATTGGTTGACATAATTACGTGCATCCATCGTAAAGGTGTTGATAGTGGTATCTTTTTCGAGGCCGAAGGCCTGTATTGCTGCCTCAGTAACAGCGGGGTCGATTTCAGCGACATCGACCCTGCTTCCGGGCCAGGCTTTCTCAATATACCGGGGAAAGACATATCCACCACCTCCGATTACCAAAACCGACAGCTTTTTCTTATCACGGCTCAAGAGGTGTGTTACGGCAGCGTGAATCTGCTCATAGGAGTATTGCAGGTCGAGTATATTGTCCATTATGATTTGACTGTGCATTAATTTGTCCTGTATAAAAGCACGTTTATCAGGTGTTTCTGAGAGACGTTTTACGACGATGTGGCAGTACTGGCTTTCATCGGTATAAATAACATCCGGATTAGGTTTTTCTCTTAGAGCAAGGTCGGCGGCGGTTTGTTTAGCCCAGTCTGCGGGAGCCATAGCCATAGTCATTAGGGCGATGAAGATTGCCGCCCACAGATATAGCACCCAGAGTTTTGCCCAATAGAGGATGGCCATCAGCAGCAGGGTGGCACCAACCGTCCAGATAATAGCAATAGTTCCCATAGCAGCTATCAGGTAGAATCCCGTAAGGAATGTTCCTACTATACTGCCTGCAGCACCCCAGGCGTATATATCTCCTACGGTTCTTCCTGTCGGCAGGCCTTTATCGAGGGCCATTTTAGCAACGACGGGGCTTATTGTTCCCAGCAGCGTGGAAGGGATAAAGAAGACCAGAAAGACGTGGCTAAAGACGCGAGCGGGCCAACTGAGCTTCCACAGCCATATCCATTCACCCACAAGATTGTTCAGAAAGACAACAACGACACAGGCCACTGAGGAGATTGCGAAAAGCACGGCTAAAGCTTTTTTTGCTGTGAAGCGGTCAGCGATACGGCCACCCAGATAATTGCCTATTGTGATGCCAGCCAAGACCACGCCTATAACCGATGTCCAGGTGTAGAGGGATGAGCCGAGATGTCGTGCGATGAGTCGGCCTGCGACGAGTTCCAATACCATAATACAGCCGCTTGAAAGGAATACGGTGGCGCTGGGTATGAGGATTGAGAAAAAGTTTTTGGATTTATTCATATCTGTCTTTCCTTACAATATTTATAATTTTAGAAAAGTATAACAAATTGAATCGCTGTCGGCAAGTTGATTTTTCAGTAGTCGAAGTAGGCGATGCCGGCCGAATCTGTACCAGGCCAGTTTAGCTTGATAGTTCTGGTTGCGGGCTGATATATCCAACCATAAACGCCAATTGAAAAGGGCTCTGTCGGGAATTCCGCATCATCGCCAATCAATTTTGTTGCGTTACAGTTATTAAATGGGTTTGTGGGCAGTTCAGGCAGGTAATTGCCGTTGGTTATTAGTTGACGAAACAGTATTAGATGTGTGCCTACATTTGGCGGCTCATTATTTGAATAACCTGGCGGAACACCATCGTGCTGAGCGGCATAAAGTTCAATAACGTTTCGCAGGATACGGAGGTTGTCTTTTGCTGCGGCTTCTCTGGCCTGCTGGGTATGCGATTGAAAGACGGGCAGAGCGATAGCGGCGAGGATGCCGAGAATGGCAACTACAATAAGCAGCTCAACGAGTGAAAAGGCCTTTTTCATATTTCCGTTTTGTTATTTTGTCATCCGTTTCCAACAAACGCACAGCAGGCGCCCTAAATCTTTTTTCGACCTACTTGGTTGGTTACTTAACTTGACAAGGTGTGTTATAGGACTGTTGAAGGATTGCAAAATAATGTGGCCGATAATAATAAAGTTTTGAGTAAAGAACTCAAACGAACCGAAGCAAATACTTATCAGGGCAGTTCATAGCGAAGGATACAATTTTCATAATAAAAAGTGATGTTTTCTTAATTGAGATAGGTTAAGATGAGTTTCACGGTAGAGTTAATGGAAATGGTTTTTTTCTCGGGGAGATTTTGTGAAGGCGGTTTTATTGACAGGTATCAGGCAGATGGAGCTGGCAGAGGTGCCTGAGCCGCGTATAAAAGAGGATAGCGAAGTTTTATTGAAGGTCGAAATGGTTGGCATCTGCGGGTCCGACGTGCATTACTACGAGACCGGTAGAATCGGTTCGCAGGTTGTTAAGTATCCTTTTATAGTTGGTCATGAATGCAGTGCGACGGTTAAGGCGGTTGGCAGTTCAGTAACTGTCGTTAAGGTTGGCGATAGTGTTGTCGTCGACCCTGCAATTGCTTGTGGCAAGTGCGACCAATGTCGGCAGGGCAGAAGTAATACCTGCCGAAATCTAAAATTCCTTGGCTGTCCGGGTCAGATATCCGGTTGTTTATGCGAGTATATTGTTATGCCTGAGAATTGTTGTTTCCCGACCGCTGACAGAGTTACCTTTGCTCAGGGAGTTTTGTGCGAGCCATTAGCGATAGGTCTATATGCGGTTAAACAGGCTTGCCTGCCGGGGGATGCGGATATAGCGATTCTTGGTGCAGGTCCGATTGGCTTAAGCTGTCTGATTAGTGCAAGACAAGAGAGCGTAAATGCTTGTTACGTAACCGAAAAGGTCGACGAGCGCATCAAGATTGCGGAAAAAAACGGCGCAACGTGGGTTGGCAATCCGAATAAAGAAGATATAGTTAAAGAAATTTTGAAGCGACGAACAGAGGGAATGGATTGTGTTTTTGAATGCGCCGGTCAGCAGGAAACAATTGATGAGGCGGTAGAGTTGCTCAAACCGGGCGGCAAACTGATGCTTATAGGTATTCCACGGACAGAGAGAATCTCTTTTGTTATTGATAAGATACGAAGAAAAGAGATTACGATTATAAATGTCAGAAGACAGAACAAATGCACGCAGGCTTGTATTGATTTAATCGCATCCGGCGAAATTAATGTTGATTTTATGATAACTCATAAGTTTAAACCTGAACAGACCCAGTATGCCTTTGATATAGTTGCCGGCTATCGCGATGGAGTGGTTAAGGCAGTAATTGAATTTTAAACCTATGAGAAAAGCGAGTATCATCAGCATAGGCAATGAGATTCTCAGCGGCCAGACGGTGGACATCAACACATCGTATCTGAGCGGCAAACTATTTTCAGTCGGTATACCCGTTGTTAGTTTCTACACTATTGGTGATGATGTAGATTTGATTGTTCGAACGATGAATTTTGCAGGCGATGATGCTGATGTGGTGTTGATGACAGGGGGGTTGGGTCCGACAGATGATGATTTAACAAGGCAGGCGTTTGCAAAATTTCTTGGAGTTGAATTGGAATTGCAGAATGAGCTTGTGGAGGAGATACGGAGTTTTTTTGTCGGGCGCAATTTGCTGATGCCGGAAAAAACTAAAATTCAGGCGTATATGCCAGCCGGAGCAAAATCGCTTTTGAATAAATTTGGAACTGCGCGGGGCATTATGGCACATAAGAAAGGTAAATTGTTTGTAGCTATGCCTGGTGTGCCGGTGGAGATGAAACAGATGTTTGAGGAGTCTGTTCTCGCGGAGCTGGAAAGAATGGCCAGCGGACAAGCAATAGTTGTGCAAAAACTGAAATGCTTCGGGACGGGTGAATCAGGAATTAGCGAGTTACTCGGCCCTATTATGCAAAGAGGCAGAAACCCATTAATCAACTGCACATCCGAATACGGTGTGATTACATTGTCCATTATTGCAACGGCCGAAGATAAAGATAAGGCACAACGAATGGTCGACAAAGATGAATTATTACTGACCGAACTACTTGGGGAGCTGATTTATGGCAGGGGAGAGCAGACTTTGGCTGAGGTGGTTGGTGAAAAGTTGGCTCAACAGGGAAAGACGATTGCTGTGGCTGAATCCTGCACAGGTGGGTGTTTAGCCAAGCTGCTAACCGATATAGCTGGGGCGAGCAGGTATTTTACATATGGCTGGATAACTTATAGCGACAAAGCTAAAATCAGCGAACTGGACGTAGAACCGGATTTGATTGAAAAATATGGGTCAGTCAGTGAACAGGTTGCAAAGACTATGGCCGAGGGTGCAAGAAAGAAGGCTGGGACAGATTTTGCCGTTGGTATAACCGGCATAGCCGGCCCAAGCGGAGGAAGTGGACAGAAGCCAGTTGGCTTGGTATATATTAGCATAGATTCTGATACTGGCTGTCAAACCAGACGCATTGATATATCTGGAGATAGAGATTTTATCCGGCTACGAGCGGCGCAAATAGTCTTAAATATGCTTCGGTTAAAATTGTAGACTTGACTAATTACATTTATAATGGTATAATGCACTTTGTTACTGTGAATGACTAAATACGTGGGGCATATGGCAAAAAGGCGAAGACATTTAGGTGAAATACTTTATAAGGCTGGTCTGGTGGGGAAGCAGCCGCTTATAGATGCAATTAAGGCATCCAAGGCCAATAATAAACGTCTCGGCCAGATATTGCTCGAAAAGGGTCTGGTGGATGAAGAGACGTTGACCAAGGCAATTGCCAAGCAGTTTGAATTAGAATATGTAAATCTGGATAAAATCACCATACCGCCGGAGGTAATGAAACTTGTACCGGAGGACCTTATAAAAAGGCACAATGTGCTGCCGCTTGGTATGAATAACGGCAGGTTAAGATTGATTATTAGTGATCCGTTGAACCTGGATACGATGGATATGATTCATTTGCGTTTGAATAAGGAGTTGGAGTGCTGCCTGGCGAGCCCTTCTAAGATTCGCTCTTATATTCAAGATGTGCTGGAACAAGTAAAGAGCGAAGAGGATGATAGGTTAAAACATAGTATTGATGCGACGGCAGCCGAACTTGCCGAAGCGGGTCATGATTTACAGGCGGAGGCATTGCGAGCCGAAGGTGCAGAAGGTGATGAAGCCCCGATTATCAGGTTGGTAAATCTGATAATAGATAGTGCCTACCATATGCGGGCCAGCGATATACACGTTGAACCAATGGCCGATAGGGTTCGAATAAGGTACCGTGTCGATGGTGTTTGCTTTGAAAAGGATAATATTCCTAAGAATATGCAGGCACCGCTGATTACCCGTTTGAAGATTTTATCCGGTATGGATATTGCGGAAAAGAGACTGCCTCAGGACGGTCGTATAAAACGTATGATTTCGAATGATGATGTTGATTTTCGTGTTTCGGCTCTTCCAGGCAACCACGGCGAAAGTGTAGTTTTGCGAATTTTACGCCGAGAGTCGGTCAATATCGGTATCCAATCACTCGGTTTCGAGCAGGATGACTACGAGCACTTTCAAAAGATAATCCGAAGGCCCAACGGTATCTTTTTGGTTACGGGCCCAACTGGTAGTGGTAAAACCACGACGCTATACGCAGCACTTCAGGAACTTAACAAGCCGGATAAGAAAATCGTCACGGCTGAGGACCCTGTGGAATATAACTTTGATGGTATGAATCAATGCCAGGTCAAAGAGGAGATTAACCTGACATTTGACAGGATTCTTAGAGCGATGCTTCGGCAGGCACCTAATATAATACTCGTTGGTGAGATTCGAGATGGAGTTGTTGCAGATACGGCGGTTCAAGCGGCACTTACGGGACACTTAGTTTTCAGTACTTTGCACACAAATGATGCACCAAGTGCGGTAACCCGTCTTATAGATATGGGTGTTAAGCCGTTCCTCGTAGCCAGCTCGATACAAGCTATTATGGCACAAAGACTTATAAGAGTTATATGTGATGGCTGCAAAACAATCGACGAAAATCCGGACCCGAGCTATTTACAACTGCTCGGTGTAACAGCAGAGGATATTGAAAAACATCCTATCTACAAAGGAGCAGGTTGTAGCAAGTGCCAGAACACCGGTTTCAGAGGCCGACTCGGCATATTTGAGATGGTGGAACTAAATAGCGAAATAAGAGAATTGGCTTTCGAAAAGGCACCGACGAGCGAACTGAGAAAGGCATGCAAGGCAAGTGGGATGAGAACGCTGCGGGAGGACGGCAAGATTAAAGTATTCAAAGGCATAACTACACCGAGGGAGGTGGTTCGAATAACGCAAACTGAAGGTGCGGTTCTGGAATAATAAATTGGATTGTTAAGTTATTAAGGACTTTTCTCAAATGGCAACAGTTAATATGGACCGTCTCTTACAGGCCTGTGTCTCACAGGATGCCTCTGATATACACCTTGTTGTTGGTCGGCCACCGGTGTTGAGAATAGACGGCCAGCTTAGGTCTCTTGAAACAAAGGTTCTTGAGCCGGATGATACGGTAGCTCTAATGAAAAGCATTGCACCTGAGCGGAATCAACAAGAGCTTCAAGAAGAGGGTGGAACCGACTTTGGTTTTGCCTATAGTGATAAAGGCCGGTTTAGGGTGTCTGTTTTTCGACAAAGGGGAGATATCTCAGTAGTGTTACGGCTTATCCCGTCGAGAATTATGACCTTTGAGGAGATAGGTTTGCCAAAGATTTGTGCAGCTTTGTGCCGGAGGCCGAGGGGGTTGTTTTTGGTTACAGGCCCCACGGGATGTGGCAAGACAACCACTTTGGCCACTATGGTAAACTACATTAACGAGAATTTTGACCGTCATATTATAACGGTTGAAGAACCGATAGAGTATTATCATGCGCACAAAAAATCCATTATTAATCAACGAGAAGTTGGTGTAGATGTTCCGAGTTTTGCAGAGGCGTTGAGACGAGTTTTGCGAATGGACCCGGATGTGATATTGGTAGGTGAGTTGCGAGACTTGGAAACCATCGAGGCAGCAATAAGAGCAGCGGAGACGGGCCATCTTGTCTTTAGCACACTGCACACGATAAGCGCTGCAGGGACGATTACCCGAATTATTGATGTTTTTCCTGTGAACCAGCAGGAGCAGATTCGGACTCAGTTAAGCTCTAACCTGATGGCAGTTCTAAGTCAGGCCCTTTGTCCTTTGGCCACTGGCAGAGGGAGAATCGCAGCTTTTGAGTTTATGGTAGTTACACCGGCGATTTCTAATCTTATCCGTGAAAACAAGACTTACCGAATTGATTCGAGCATTCAAACGGGAAGGAAATTGGGGATGCAGCTTTTGGATGAGCATCTTTGGCAGCTCTATGATATGGGCAAGATTACGTTGGAGGAGATGCTGGATAAAGCCCGCCAGCCTGGCCAATTACAGGATAAGGCTGTGGCTAAGATGAGAGGTATAAAAGGCGCAAAAGGGAGAAAGGCGGAAGAGGAAATGGAGGATTTAGGACCGATTTTAAGGGCTTAACTGTTAACGAACAATGCTTGGGATTTTCCAAAATACCAGCCTTTAAGTGGATTTGGCTGGTATTTTTTTGTTTTAAAATTCTGAATTTGGTTTTTTCGGTCCTTAAGGGGGTTAAAAACGGTTGAGGTTTGGTTTCCAGAAGTCTTAATAACTAAATGTCCTATACATAATTTATTTGCCAAAAAGGTTTTAATGTCGTATAATTATAATGGATTCGAAACCAAAATTGAAAATAAGGGAAAACAAATGGAAAAAGTAAAAACGACAAAAGCACTACCCCCTATAGAACAGTTACAAGGTAGAACTCTCGGCAGAATCCTGATAAAAATGGGTCTTCTGACCCGGGAGAAGGTTCATGAATGCCTAATGATGCAGAAACAGCGAAAGGGGGGTATACAAATAGGGCAGGTATTTATCGAACTCGGGTTGATAGATGAGAAACAACTGCAGATTGCACTTGCGGCCCAGCGGGGGATGGAATATGTCAAACTGAGTGACAGCCAAATCCCTGCTGATGTCATAGAGAAGGTGCCAGCGCAAATGGCAAAGACATATCACATCGTGCCAATCGCTTATGATAAAGGGCAGAATGAGCTGGCTGTTGTCCTTGATAGTCCTGATAATTTCAGAGCGACCGACGATTTAAGCACGCTGATGGGTTTTAAGGTTACAGCAAAGATAACTGACTCTGATGCGCTGGAAAGCGCGTTGGCAAAATATTATGAGGAAAAGGACGACAATATAAATGAACTGATAGACGAGATACAAGGAGATAGTTTCCTTGCAGAATTTGATGGCAGGGACAAAAGTATTGACCTGGATGAGTTGAAGGAATTGTCCGAGTCGAATCCCGTTAAGAAACTGCTGAATCTGGTTTTGCTGCAAGCGATTCGCGATAAGTCATCGGATGTTCATTTCGAGCCGTTTGAGAATGAATATAAGATGCGTTATCGTATTGACGGCGTTCTTTACGAGATGGTTCCTCCGCCGAAGTATATAGCAGCTGCGCTTAGCTCTCGTATAAAGGTTATGGCTAACCTGGATATAGCAGAAAGACGATTGCCACAGGATGGTCGAATATCGCTGACGGTTCAGGGCAATCCGGTTGATTTGCGTGTTAGTGTTTTGCCTACAATGTTTGGTGAAAGTGTTGTATTGCGTATTCTTGACAGGAGTCAGGTCAGCTTGGATTTGAAGAAGCTTGGTTTGAGGCAGGATGACCTTAATGTGGTCCATCAGCTTATTCGCAAACCTAACGGCATTATAATCGTTACGGGGCCGACTGGATGCGGCAAAACCACCACACTTTATGCGGCTTTGAGTGTGCTTAATGACATTGAGACGAAGGTAATCACAACAGAGGACCCGATAGAATACGACCTTGACGGAGTTATTCAGGTTCAGATGAAGCCGGACATCGGCCTGACATTCGCAAGGTGCCTGAGGCATATACTACGTCAGGACCCTGATGTTATACTGGTAGGTGAAATTCGTGACCTTGAAACAGCGGAGATAGCGGCACAGGCATCACTAACAGGTCATATAGTGTTTACTACATTACATACGAACGATGCGCCGACATCGATAGCCCGACTTTTGGATTTGGGCGTCGAGCCGTTTCTTATTACCGCTACGCTCGAAGGCATTGTTGCCGAGCGATTGGTCAGGAAGATATGTGAAAATTGCAAAACACAATACGAGCCAAACGAAGCTCAGTTGATGGAGTTAGGTCTTACTTCTGATGATGTCCGGGGTAAGAAGTTTTATTATGGTCGGGGCTGCGCCAGGTGCAATAACACCGGTTATAAAGGTCGGACGGGCATTTTCGAGATTATGGTGTTCAATGATGAGATACGTGACTTGATAATGAATCAGGCTTCGACAAGTGTTTTGCGTGCAGCTGCTCAAAAGGCTGGTATGAGGCTTTTGCGTGATAATGGTTTGGCTGCTATCTATGACGGCATTACCACTATAGACGAGGTGGTGAAAGAAACGATTTCAGAAGAGGTATAAGAAAAAAGTTGTATTTTCGGACACATTACATAGTTGGTTGTCAAGGCAAAGGAGGTGTTTAAGATGCCTACTTTTCAATATGAGGCGCTGGATTCACAGGGCGTAGGGATAAAGGATGAGATAGAGGCTCTGAGTCAGAAGGAAGCGATAAGCAAGATACGGAATATGGGTTATTTCCCGACCAAGGTCCGTATGCGAGGAGCGGCGAAAAAAGCTGCGAAGGGTATTGCAAAACCAAAAGCCAGGCGTGGAGCCGGCGGAAGGGTCAAGGTCAGAGTTGTAACGCAGTTTGCAAGGCAGCTTTCGACACTTCAAGATGCGGGTCTTCCGATTTTGCGTTCGCTTAGGATTCTTGAGGAGCAGCAGAAGTCAGGGACATTCAAGAAGGTGGTTGGTTATGTGGCAGATGATATTGAAGGCGGTTCAACGCTTTCAGAGGCAATGGCCAGATTTCCACGTTGTTTTGACAGGCTGTTTGTCAATATGGTGGCGGCTGGTGAGACCGGAGGTGTGCTCGACCTGATATTGGCACGAGTGGCTGATTTTATGGAAAAGGCCCAGAAGCTCAAATCTCGTGTTAAAAGTGCGATGGTATATCCGATAGTGGTTTTGACCGCTGCATTTTTGATTCTGCTGGGATTGATGACCTTTGTGGTGCCGCAGTTTAATACCGTTCTTACTGAGATGTTAGAAGGCAAGCAGATGAACATAATAACGCGAACGGTACTCGGCATAAGCGCATGGATTGCATACAGGTTTGGTTGGGCTGTTCTTGTCGGTGTTCCGTTTGGAGCGGTTTTTGTGCTTAGAGTTATCAGAAGGTTTCGCATCGGCAGAGTGGTTCTGGACACCATTAGATTGAAGCTGCCGGTGATAGGCCAGCTTAGCAGTAAAATAGCTATTACGCGTTGGACCAGGACGTTGGGGACATTGATTAGCGCGGGCGTGCCGATACTTGATGCCATTAACGTTGCACGTGAGACGTCCGGCAACGAGGTCTATGCCAATGTTCTGCGGAACGTTCACAATTCAATCCGGCAGGGTGACACGTTTGCAAGTCCGTTGCGTCATTCCAAAACCGTTGACCTGATTGTTTCCAATATGGTTTCTGTAGGCGAGGAGACGGGCGATTTGGATAAGATGCTTATGAAAGTAGCGGACAATTACGATGAGCAGGTTGATGTGCTGGTATCGGCGTTAATGTCGCTGCTTGAGCCTATTATGATTTTGGTGCTGGGCGTTATTGTTATGACCATCGTTTTGGCGATATTTTTACCGATGATACAGATTATTACGGGCTTAAGCTCGGCAGCAACATAAAAACGGAACTAAAAAAATAAAAGACTGATTTATTTAGGGGAACCAATTATGAAAAAGAA
>Ga0111206_148_pt1 | contig 17681 bp, 18 predicted proteins | sample DeeMarSWOR152_54_FD_80376 | JGI IMG/M metagenome (GOLD analysis project Ga0111206, IMG submission 80376) | Coxiella sp. DG_40 | reverse complement strand
CCAATCGTTAAAATGGTAAGGTGAATTTATTGAAAGGGAGACATAATGAAAATCAAGTGGTTACGAGTTGTGCGGGATGTCGCTATTGTAACTGTTTTTTTTGGTATAGGTGGATTTATCGTTGGATACGCGACTCAAGGTCAATGGACTAAAGATGCATTGTTCATTGCAGCCTCAATGCTTGGCATTTTGGGATTTTGCCTTTGCGGATGCCTGACCGTTGAGAATAGATGGAAACACCTTGTTGTTGTTGCTACGGGTGTATGGTTAGTTAATTATAGGCTACTTGCTCACCAAGCTACTATCTTTGCTTGGATATTCAGCATATTCCATATCCTCATTATGATGGTAATTGGTGTTGCTATCGCATCGCTATTAGTCAGAGTGCCGAAGCAAAAAGAAGAAACTGACGAGCAAAAACAATAAGTAAATTGGTAAGGTAATTGTGAAGGGTGAGTTGGAAAATATTGTAAACATTATGACGGATGATTTCGTTTTACTTACTGTAGGTATTTTGGCCATCATATTTAGAAAACAGTTTGCTGCCTTTATAATGCGGTATCATCTAAAACGCTTACGACACATGAAGCGAACTAAAGCTAAACTTGAAAAATACCCAGAGAAAGTGCGGTCGAAAGCTGATTCAGCAGCAAATCTATACACTGAGATTATGATTATAATCATTGGTGTAGGGTTTGTAATAATGTCAATGCTGTCAATATTAGGAATTTTGGACCGCAGGTAATAAGATTTGTCAACGAATTATGACAGCCAACCGTTAAAATGGTGGGGTGAATACTTTTTTGAAAGAGGCTATTATGAAAGCAAAAAAGTATTGGATTTGGATTGTGGCCTTAATCGTTATCTGTAGTGTAGTAATATTAACGTTCTCTGTGAAAACTGTTGAAGATAGCAGAAAAGACGAGATTAGGTCTATTAACCAATGTCGTAGGTCTTTGTTAATAATGCTGAATGATAGGCGTATGGTCCTAACGGAAGACGAGAAAGTCACGGTCAATCAAGTTATCAAGTATATAGACCTTTATGAGAATGTTATAAGAGAAAGCCATCAAAACAAATAAATCGGAATCGCCAATCGTTAAAATGGTGAGGTGAAAACAGACTATTTTTAAAAAGGAAAATTAAAATGGGAACATTTAAATTTTGGCTAATAGGGATAGTATTTTTTCTCCTTATTGGCCTCGTTGGTTTTAGATTTTACCAAATTACAGTCTTTAACCTTGTAAATCTTGGACAAGGTTCGGAATCTCTAAATGGTCGGTATCAAGCAACAATAGAATCTATCAGTAAAGAAAGCTTCTGGGGAGTTCGGACAAAATACTATGAATTTCAAATCACTAACAAAGCAAATGGAGAGAAACTCAATTACGCCAGAATGGATAGTGTGGAAGATAAAATACTGTTTAGTGTTAGAGGTGATGATATAATAAGCTGGTCTTCTAACTCTTCAGAAGCAATATTTACAGGCAACGGAATAAAGTTGATATTGAAAGTTCATCCGTAATAGCTTAAGCCATAAAGAAACTTCTCATTTACTGTAAATAAGTAATTGGGGGGTTAACGCCAATCGTTAAAATAGTAAGGTGAAGTGAGAAGGAAACAGCAAGGATTTAGCAGAAAGTGTGAGTTGTAATGGCTAAGATATGTGCGTATTGTGGAGAACCAGCAGATACAGATGACCACGTTGTTCCCAAACAGCTTTATCCGGAATCTGTACGTAAGGCTGGGGTTCAGTTGCTAACTGTGCCAGCGTGTAAGCGATGCAATGGCTCTTTTTCTGATGACGAAGAACATTTCCGAAACGTGCTTACTACTGGTGGCAAGATTACATCGCTTGTAGGAGAATTATTCTATAGGAGAATTCACCGAAGTTTTGCAAAAGGCAAGAGCCTTAGGCACCTCAGACAACTCGTTTCTACGATGCAAGAGTGTCAGACTCCAGAAGGACAAAGACACATTATTTATCCTATACGAGACAAGGGTTTTGTACGAATCCTACACAAAATTCTGCGAGGCTTAGCCTTTCATCACTTTGGCTGTCCTGTTCCAGAAGAAAACGTATCGGCAAATGTTTTGATACATAAAATTCCGCCTGACCTACGTGAAGGTATGGTGTGGTATAAACATTGTGCAGATGTGTTCCAATATTGGTATGGAATATACGAGGAGGAAGAAGCTGCGTACATATCCTTCTGGGTGCTCAGATTCTTTGATACCCGCGACTTCATTGGCAAAATCGATATGACAGACGATATGTACTTTGATAAAGCAAACGCAATTAGACTGTAAGGAATACCGATAAGTGGTCATCGGATACCGTGGCGGCAATCGTTAAAATGGTGCGGTGATATGGAGATTTGGTTTTTGAATAGAAAGCAAAAGACAGTTTTACGGATAGGTATAGCTGTTATTGTCGTGATGGGAATATTCCCGCCTACACGACGTGGTTACTGTCCTGCTGTACGTATCCCCGCTGGCATACGACATCCTGGAAGACCCCAAGAAATAATACACTACGAACCGCCACATTTTGGTTATACGTTCTTACTCATTGCCAAAATTTCAGATATAGGGTTTGGCAAATTGCTCGTGCAGTGGATTATGGTTGCTGTTGTAACAGGTGGCTCGATATACACGTTTAAGGACAAAAAAGACAATAAGAAACAGAAGAATTGTCTCTGGATAGGTATAGCAGTAATTGTCTTGATGGGGATAATCCCACCTGTTGATAAAGGCACCAACTTTTTCTTTGCAGCAAAAAGTGAAGAAATAGAATATGTAAAACTGTTTATACAATGGATTATAGTTGGTGCAATAACCGTCGGGCTGATTTACGCCTTCAGAGACCAAAAAGAAAAAAGGCTAAAAGACGACCAAAACCAATAACTAAGTCGTTACAGTCCGGCAAGCGGAGTGATTGTAGAATAGCAGCAATTAACACTAATTAAAAGCCTGTTTGTTCTGAGGACAGCGGAATGAGTAAATTTAAAAAGATCTTTGCAAAATTGAAAAAATACACTCACTTCAGCAATTTTACAATTTTAGTCGTAGCAGCTTTTTGTTCTGTGATTAGCTTTTTATTCGCTTTTGCATGTATGGCTAATAAATCAGAACAGATTAAGGCAAGGATAGACGGGATTATCGCAGGGGTCGCTTGTTTCTTACTAATTTTTAGTAGGTTTAAGAGATTTTCTCTCACGCTCCGGAGTATAGCGTATATATTACTTGTTGCTACCACCTTATTTATATTTGGTTCTATTACCGAGCTCTTTCGAATGGGTATATTTGACTTTTAGCTCTTTTTGTAATTTTAGCTGGGGTCTTATATATACCATTATTCGCTTGCAGTCTTTTTTATTGGATGGCAGGACGCCAATCGTTAAAATGGTGCGATGCGTTCAAGGATGAGCGATAAGGGATAAAAAACTATGGCCAGATTAAGGTCTGAGACAGGGTGTAGGGCGGTAGTAGTATTTGTTGTATTCGTTTCTATGGTAGTTACGCCCCTAAGCTGTCGTAGAGGGAAACCAGTTGGGGAAGGAGACATTTCGCAGCTACTTGACAGTTTGCAAGAAGGTAACAGGTTAGTAGTGTGCCACAGTTACGCCCATAATATGGAGTGGGTTACTGAGGAGATTGTGATAACAGACAGAAGGCAAATAAAGAGATTGTATGATGTTCTGCGGAAGCCGAGATATAAGCGAGTCCACTATCCAGAGGCGGTGGCGGTGGATACACAGAATGCACTCGGCATATGTGTTTTTGAGAATGAAAGGCTGTTAGCAGGATTCCTTGTGATTGGTGATGTAGTGGAAATGTATTTTGACCTACCTTACTGTGGATGTAAGGAGGCTGTTGAGGAATTGCGGTTGGAAATTCACCAATACGAAGCATCAGATGAAAACTTTTTGGATAGCATGCGAGAGGCGTTAGGAATAAGATATTGATGAAGAAGATATGAGCAACTTGGCGATTTGAACTGGGGAGATGAACAAAAACAATAACTAAATCGGCAATCGTTAAAATGGTGAGGTAGAGTTGTCGTTGGAAAGTATGTAATGGGATATAGAGAAAGTGAGGGAAAAGATAAAGATGAATAAGCGAACACCAGAAGCATTAGTTGCTCAACTCCGCCGACGCAAGCTTAGAATTACTCTTTACGCAATTTTCGCCATTGTTTCAGCTGCATTCGCTGTAGTCTGGGGATACCTTGCAGTCCAGTTTACAACTGTGCTAATTGTCAACCCTAAATATGAGGATATTGAAGCCGAGATAATAATGATAACCATCCTTGGACCTCTGATGGCATCGGCATCAGCTTGTTGTTTTACACTATGCATAACAAAGTGCATCTTACTTGGATGCGCCATCGCTGCCTTAATCATTGAACTGACTTCATACACAAAGAATCAGCTTCTTGTTGAAATGTGGGATAGAATTAAAGTGCTTCAGACCAAAACCAATAAGTAAATCGACACAGTCGTTTTTGACCGTCCCCTGTGGTCTCTCCTATGGAATCCCTAGGACCTCGGTAAAAAACTTCGTGCTAATTCGTGTTCATTTGTGGTTAATTCCTCTGTGGTCTCTGTGGCTAACAATTTCAACCAAAATCGAATCTGTCTGTACACCAAAAACGGCTAATTTGAAAATTTTTTTATCGTAGCGCACCTGTCCTGAGTACAATCGAAGGAGCGGAGACCTCGGCGAAGTGAAACAAAGACGGGCCCTCATCCCAAAAAACAAGTCGATATATAAAATGCTCATAGTCCTGGCGTAAGCCATCCCGGTGATTTCGATTAGTCAAAAAGATTAGACCCTTGTTTAACCCACAACGAAGCCGAGCCCACCACCCAATTCCCTCTCAAATCTTAAATCTCAAATCCAGCCTAAAAATCTTCACTTCAACTTTAGGCACTTTAGCTCACTTTAGACACTTTTAACCTACCCTCTGTGGCTAATTTTTCTCTTGATTTTTCCCCGAAATTTGGTATAATTCTCGCTAGTCCCTTAGGGACAACAAATCGCCCAGTAGGGCAAGGTCTTCAGGCCAGCAGGTCCAAGCCAAAATAAGTTTAAAGTCAAAGGAAACTACGAACGAGTCACGAGCGACGTGCGACGGATATGCCCTCTACATCTATCGAGAGTCCTCTACAAATTCACCCCTTTTTATGCAAAACAAACCCAATTTGCGAAATGTCAAAATGATTGTAAGCTTAGTAATAACAATGACTAATAACAATGAACAACGAACTACGAACTATTCAAACAAACCCAATCAAACCCAATTTGTCGCGGCGTAGCCTCTGGCGAAGCCGGATCAAACCCAATCTTGCCCCGTACCTATTTTGAGATGCGATTATCGATTATCAAACGACATTCGATTGGCAAAGCAATTGTCAAATACCTTTCGACATTCGTCGCTCAAAATAGGTGCGGGGTCTCTATTATTCCTTTTATGTCCGAGACTACAGGAACATCGGGGATGATACTTTCATCCGAAAGACCCCTTATTATCAGAAAGGCGGTGTCCTGTGAATGTTTGCCGGTGAAGATTTCCTTGTCGGCAAGCTGCTTGGCTTTGACATTTGCCTTCAGGTTAAACCCTTCCTCGCCGACCAGGACCAAATCCGGCGCGTTGTCAAGATATGGGCCTGAATATATCTGCTCTTTTCTGTATATATTTTTTATGACGGCACGGCCATCTATCTTTAGCGAGCGAAATAGATTTTCGAGCTGGGACAAAATGTCCTCGCTGTCGGATGGGTCAACGGTTCCGCAGGGGTATTTGCCTTTCAGGTTCAGATAGACTCTTGCTGGGTCAAGAACAAAGGCTTTTGTTCCGGAACAAATATTTTTTAAGGCAATTTCTTCGCCCTTTTTGAAATACAAAAATCCATTCTGTGCAAGAAGGTAACTTATGTAAATATCCTTCTCGAGCCTCTCGAAGCCGTGGTCGGAGTGGACAATCAGCAAGTCATCATCTGCGATGCGGCTGCTGATTTCTCCGATAGTTTTATCGATTTTTCTGAAATGTTCGAGGAAGTAATCGTGGTATTTATGGTCATTTTCCTCATAGGCGTCCCACAGAAAGTGCATAAGCCTGTCTGTTCCGGTGAATACGAGCATAAAGGTCTGCCAGCTCTGGTTTTCCCAAAGATAGCGGTAAGCGCGGATTCTTGCGTCCAGTGTCTTATCCAAATCCGACAGAAACAGCTCCATCGAGCTGTGGGCTTTTTGGGAATCGACATCGAGGCGGTAGTCAAGGTCTTTGAGCGGCTGAATCAGGGATTTGGGATGAACGCTTTTTTCGAAATCAACGGACACAAAACCGGAAATAAGCACACCGTTCATTTCGCGGACAGGATAAGTAGCAGGGACGTTAATGATAACAGAGCTTCCTTTCCAGATGTCCCAAAACGGCGGGGCTTTCAGGTCGCGGAAATCCGGGAACCTCATTCTGTAGGAATCAGGAAATAAATCCATAAAGCCGAAGATTCCGTGCCCACCAGGATTTTTGCCGGTAATCATCGATGACCAGGCTACGGAAGAAACCTCCGGGATAGAAGAGTGCATTTGTTTGAATATTCCGTGTGAGAGCAGTTCGCTGGTGTGTGGCATTACGCCGGCTTGAGCGAACTGTCTGACCATGCCAAAAGGCACGCCATCCAGACCTATTATCACGGTTTTTCTGTTGCTACTCACAATCTTAGTTCGCCGCAGTAATTATTCCACCGGCACATATATTTTCATCCTGAACGAGGACAAAGCGTCCCAATTCCTGGACATCGTTGAAGTCCTTGATGACCAGAGGTTTTTTGGTTTTGATAACGACCTCCGCAACCTCGAGGTTCTTGAGCACTTCAGCGTTCTCTTCGATAACTTCAAGTGTTGAGGAATCAATCCTTTTATTAATATTCTCTATTTTGCAGCTCGTCTGCTGCGTTGCGCATCTTATGTTTAATTTTTGTCCCTTGTGAAAATCCTTTTTTGTCATCCAGAAGATACTGGCATCAATTTTGTCTGTCAGGGTCGGCTTATCCTGTGGTAAGCATAATACATTGCCACGTTCAAGAAAGACCGAATCGACAGTAGTGATTCCAATGCATTCGCTGGCAACGGCTTTGTTGGTATCTTTGAGGAATTTTTCGATGGATTTAATAGTTGTGACCTGCCCGCTTGGCAGGATTTTTACTTTGGCATCTTTTTCGATAACGCCGGCCTCTACTCTTCCGGCACTAATTCTCTTTTCTCCAATCTTATATACATCCTGTATTGGCAAGAGCAGGGATTTGTTCTGTGGCGGCTGTCTATTCTGCAAAGTGTCGAGGCTTTCGAGGAATGTCGGGCCGATATACCAGCGCATATTTTCAGACCTTGCTGCGATATTGTCCCCTTTAATTGCAGAAATAGGAATGTCAAAAATAGGTTCAATATTTATAGATTTGAGCCATTGGGCGGCATTTTTTTTGACGGTGTTGAAGTGCTCTTGGGAGAAATCCACCAAATCCATTTTGTTCAGGACGACTACAACCTGATGAAGACCCAGCAGCGATAACATATATGAATGCCGTTTTGTTTGTTCCTTGACGCCCTCAGCGACATCAATGATTAAAACGGCGGCCTCGGCCTGGGAGGCGCCTGTAATCATATTTTTAACAAATTCCACATGTCCGGGAGCATCGATTATTACGTAGCGTCTTTTGCCGGTTTTGAAAAAGACCTGGGTTGTATCAATGGTAATACCCTGTTTGCGTTCCTCTTCCAGATGGTCGAGAAGGAAGGCAAACTCTGTTTCTTTTCCTGCCTCGGCTGAAGCTTTTTGCACCTCCTCGATTTTGTCAGGCGGGAGCGAGTCGGTATCGTAAAGTAATCTTCCAATCAGTGTTGATTTTCCATGGTCAACGTGTCCTACAATAACAAAGCTAAGTACATCCATATTAATCCCCGTTGATATATCCTAATTCTTTCAGTTTCTTTTTTATTTCCTCCATATCCTTTTCTTCCAACGGTCTATTTACCGGCAGAGAAGAAAGAGGATGTTTTTTCTGACCAAATTTTATAAAAGACCACAATCGTTCGTGAACGTAATAACAGATTATCTTCGCTACCGCCTCCACAGAAGCTATGCCGAGGGATATATCCAGTCTTCGGGTAAAGACATAAGCAATTGAGCCTGTGGCAATAGCAGCGAGAGTGCGGTAGCTAACTGCTTTCATTATGGAACGAAGGTGTGCCTCTTTACTGTAGTCTTTCATACTACATATATCCGAGTGAACGCAATTTTTGCATCATATAGTCATCCTCTTTATCCTGCGCTCGGCCGCTTCTCTCTGAGATTTTAGAAGTTTTTAATTCCTCTACGATTTTGTCTATGGTGTCGGCATCCGAATCGATTGGGTTGCAGCAAGTCTCGCATCCGATACTTCTATAACGTTTTCCTTTTTTGGCAAAGTACAAATCGACAACAGGGATGTTTTCTCTTTTGACATATTCCCAGACATCAATTTCGCGCCAGCCAAGCAAGGGATGCACTCTGAGGTGTTCTTCTTCAGCGGCCTTAGTTTTATACTGGTCCCACAACTCAGGGGGCTGGTTCTTATAATCCCATTCAAAATCTTCGTCTCTTGGGCTAAAGACCCTTTCTTTTGCGCGTATTCCGTGCTCATCCCTTCTGATTCCGAGATATAAAGCCTTAAAACCGTGTTTGGCGATTGCCTGTTTCAAGGCGATGGTCTTTAGCTCATTGCAGCATTGGAACTTTCCTTTATCCGGTCCCATTTTCCCGGCGACAGCCTCCTCATTTTTTGCAATGATAAGGTTAAGCCCCCATTCTTTTGCGTATTTCTCTCTGAAGGCGTAGATTTCCTTGAACTTATACGTCGTGTCGATGTGCATGATGGGGAATGGGACTTTGCCGAAAAAGGCTTTCCTGACAAGCCAAAGCAGGGTTGTGGAATCTTTTCCGATTGACCAGAGCATCGCCACATCCCTGAACTCGCTATACGCTTCCCTGATGATGAAAATACTCTGATTTTCCAACTTATCTAATTGACTTATAGTTTGCTCCATACTCAGAACACTCCAAAAGCGACCACAAATAATACTTGAAATTGTTATTATAATAAAAATATCGGCATTTTCAAAGGAGAAAAAAGGGGATTTTTTTCAGGTCTTGCATCTAATACTTATATTTGTTAAAATAGGATTTTGCAGGCAAGTAAAAATATTTGCTGTTTAAGCCGCACAGAGTATGAATACCGCAAATCTACTGTTGAGCACCACTATTGTATTTGGGGTCTTATAGTGAGTCATAATAAGATGTTAGCGAATCATCAAAGTAAAACCCTTAAATTTCTGCTTTTGATTGTTGTTTTTGTTCTGGTTATCCCGAGACAAGCTGAGGCGTATATCGGTCCTGGGGCAGGTTTTGCCGTGGTTGGGTCATTTTTGGTGATGTTCACCGCCGTCCTATCAGGAATACTTGCTTTATTTACCTGGCCAATACGTTATATTATTCGGGCAATCCGCAGAAGACACGTTTTTGCGCGCAGCAGAGTCAAAAAATTCGTGATACTGGGCCTGGACGGAATGGATTACGCATTGACAGAGAAGTGGCTGGCAGAAGGCAAACTGCCCAATCTGGCGAAGCTTCGTGAGCAGGGCTGCTTTAAATCATTAGCAACTACGGTTCCGTCTGTTTCACCTGTAGCGTGGTCTTCATTTCAGACAGGTTCTAACCCCGGCAAACACAACATTTTCGATTTTCTTACGCGCGATAAGCAAAGCTATTTGCCGAAGCTAAGTTCGGTGGACATCAGAGGCCCGCGTCGAAAAATAAGTTTCGGCAAGTATCAGTTTCCAATAGGCAAAGCCGATATACGTTTGCTGCGCAGGAGCAGGCCTTTTTGGAAGACTCTCGGTGAGCACGGCATATTCAGCAGTATCATTCGTGTTCCAATAACCTTTCCGCCGGAAAAGTTCCACGGTGTTCAGCTATCAGGGATGTGTGTTCCTGACCTTCGCGGCACACAAGGGATGTTTTCATTTTATACAACGAAAAGCTATAGCAGCGATGAGCGTACCGGAGGTGAAAATTTTCACGTTGCCAGGAACGGTAACACCATAAAGGCAGAACTCATCGGGTCTGAGAATCCGCTCCGCAAAGATAGAGGCGTTTTGAAATGTCCTTTCGTGCTGACTATTAGAGATGAAAAAACCGCAGATATAAGGATTAACGGGCAGGTGTACAAGCTCAAGAAAGACGAATATACCGAATGGATAAAGATAGACTTCAAAACCGCACCCGGCATAAAAGTTCGTGGTATATGCAAGTTTCTTTTGCTTAGTGCTACTCCTGAGTTTGAATTGTACGTTACACCCATTAACATCGACCCTGAAAAGCCAGCTATGCCCATTTCTTATCCTGCCATTTACTCTACTTACCTTGCCAAGCGTCAAGGTTCTTTTGCCACATTAGGGCTGGCTGAGGACAGTTGGGCCCTTAACGAAAAAGTTTTAATTGACGATGGTTTCATACAACAATGCATCGTGGCAGACCTCGAACGTGAAAAGATGTTTTTTGACGCGCTGGACAAAATCAAATATGGATTGTGCGTTTGTGTTTTTGACGGCACCGACCGCATCCAGCATACATTCTGGCGTGATATCGACGAGCAGCATCCTGCTAACAAGGGGCAAGAACAAAAACCGCAGCGTAATGTTATTCAGGAACTCTACCAGCGAATGGACGCTTTGGTAGGCAAAACGCTGGCAAAATGCGAAGGCAAAGATACAGTTTTAATGGTTATTTCCGACCACGGATTTAACACGTTTCGTCACGGTGTTGACCTGAACCGGTGGCTTGAAGAAAACGGCTACCTTAAAGTCAAAGAGGGCCCAAGGGACCAAAAGTATCTTGCTGTTGTTGATTGGTCACAAACACGTGCCTTCGCTATTGGTTTGTCTGGTATATACGTTAATCTTAAAGGCCGAGAGGCACAGGGAATTGTAGAGCAGGGGGGTGAAGCGGACCAATTACGGGAAGAAATCGCCGAGAAGCTGGCCAAGCTGAACGACGCTGAAAGGGGCCAGCCAGCAATCAAACAAGTCTACAACTCATTGAAAGTTTACAAGGGGCCATATAAAAACGAAGCGCCAGATTTGATAGTAGGCTATAATAAGGGTTATCGCGCATCGTGGGAGACAGCTATCGGTCAGATTACGGATAGAATCTTCCATGATAATACCAAGGCCTGGAGCGGCGACCATTGTATCGACCACAGTCTTGTTCCGGGCGTTCTTTTCTGTAATCGGCCGATTACTACAGAGCAGCCCAGACTGATGGATATAGGTCCGACGGTGTTGGATATGTTCGGTGTTGCGGTTCCCGGTTATATGGATGGCAGGGCACTTACGATAGTTGATTCCGGAAGCGGTGAAAGTAAAAGTCGGAAAGTTCAATAATATAAAGCATATTATATGTCTGATAACAATAGCAGAAAAATTAATCGCAGGGAGTTTTTGAGACAATCCACCATAGCAGCTGCGGCATTTACCACAGGTTTGGGTACTAAGCCTGTCTATGCGACAAGAACAAAACGAAGCACAACAGGAGCAGGCAAAAAGGTTATTGTCATCGGCATTGATGGTATGGACCCGCGTTTGTCCGAAAGATTGATGAACACTGGTATGCTACCTAATTTCAAGAGACTGCGTGAACAGGGGGGATATAGTGTGTTAGGCACGAGTATTCCGCCTCAAAGTCCGGTGGCGTGGGCTAATTTCATAAATGGTGCCGGGCCTGGCTCTCACGGAATCTTCGATTTTATTCACCGACATCCGGAGAAACAGTGTGCCCCCTTTTTTGCCCTTGCAGAGACGGTCGCAGGTGAGGGTCACCTGGAAATGTGGGGCCATAAGATACAGTTGGATTTCTGGCCTTTCAACCATAAACCAGCAGCCACATTGTTACTTCGACAGGGAGTCCCTTTCTGGGATTATCTCGACGAAGCTCGTATCGGTTCGACATTTTACGACCTTCCTTCCAACTATCCTGCGAGTAGCTCGAAGTATGGTTATCATCGGTGCTTGTCCGGTCTGGGCACTCCTGATATGCTTGGCACTTACGGGACCTATCAGCACTATTCCGAGGACGGGCCGATTCGCACTAAAGATGAAGGTGGCGGCAAACGCTCAATGCTTTTCTTCGAGAATGAAGTAGCACAGGCAGAATTGATTGGGCCACAGAACAATTTTCTCATAGACCCTGAAGCGGCAACGATTGAATTTACTGTATATCGTGACCTACAGGCCGGAGCAGCAGTTATTGAGATTCAGAAGCACAAAATCCTGCTCAAAGAAGGTCAATGGAGCCGGTGGTTAAAGTTGGACTTCGAAATGCCTATGCCCGGTTTGATACCTAATAAACACGTTAGCGGGATATGTCGTTTTTATCTTCAGGAGGTCAGCCCGAACTTTAGATTGTATGCAAGTCCTATTAATGCCGACCCAACTGACCCTGCTATCAAGCTCACCGAGCCACCTGAGTTTATAAAGGAGATTTCGGATCGCTTAGGGCTGTTCTATACCACGGGATTTCAGGAGGACCACAAGGCATTATCAAATAAGGTATTCAGCGATGCTGAATTTGCTGTCCAAGCGGATTATGTGCTTCAGGAACGGCTGAACCTGCTCAAATACGCTTTGGAGAACTATGATGATGGACTGCTATTTTTTTACTTTTCCAGTACGGATTTGCAGTCGCATATGTTCTGGTGGGACTCGAGCAAGAAACATCCCACCCGCTCAGCCGATGATGCCAAAAAATATTTCAGCATCATTGGTCAGCTTTATCGCAGATTAGACTCAGTTGTAGGTGATATTCTGGAGCGCTACGGTGACCAGGCTACCATTATTGTGATGAGTGACCATGGTTTTGCCAATTTCAGAAGGCAGTTCAATCTTAACACCTGGCTTCGGGACAATGGTTATCTTCGCCCTGCTAATTCTACCTCGATTATGCGTGATGTCGATTGGTCAAGAACCAAAGCATACGGGTTGGGCATAAACGGCCTGTATCTTAATCTAAAAGGTCGAGAACGTGATGGGATTGTGGAACCCGGCCAGCAGCGTGATGAGCTCATCGAGGAATTAGCAAGCAAACTCGAAGCGGTCAGGGATGTCAATGGCGAGCGTGCTATTTGCAAGGCACATCGCACGGACAGGGCATATTCAGGCCCTGCTACGGCACTTGCTCCGGATTTGGTCATAGGCTATTGTCGCGATTACCGGGCTTCCTGGACAACCTGCCTTGGAGATATGACCAAGGAGGTGCTGCTGGATAACGACTCTGCCTGGAGTGCGGACCATTGTGCTGATGTTTCAGAGGTGCCGGGGGTTATCTTCAGCAACCGACCCATCGCGGCAAAGTCGCCTGCTCTAATAGATGTGGCACCGTCTATTCTAACTGAATTTGGATTGAAGATTCCGTCCTCAATGCAGGGCAAAAATATTTTTGCGATATAGACTTAGCATTACCATAGTTAAATAGGGAAGTAAAAAGATGGCCAAAATCAAAATTGACTCGAACCTTTTTGCCCGGCTTAAAAAGGTAACCGAAGCTGCAGGTTACAGCAGCGTGGATGAGTTTATTACTCATATCATCGAAAAAGAACTCGCCAAATACGAAACTGCGGACACGGATGAAAAAATAGCAGAACAGCTTCGCGGGCTGGGGTACATCGAGTGATTGATTTTCTTGCTGCCATTATAACCTGGATAAATGTGCCAGTGAATGCTCTGGGGAAGCTTCTATTAGCTCCGGTTGGTGTGCTGCCAGGTTGGCTGTCAAATACAATCATTTCAGCAGTAGCAGGTATAGTTCTTCTTGCCATTTTCAAATATACCTCTAATCAGCAAGCTATCGGTCGGGTCAGAGACGATATCAAGGCCAATATGCTTGCATTGAAGCTCTTTAAGGACAGCATTAAAGTAACGTTACAATCCGAGGGACGGGTTTTTAGAGGAGCAGGTCTTTTATTGCTTCATTCTATTCGACCGATGCTGGTAATGATTATTCCGGTATCTTTGCTGCTTAGTCAGATGGGTTTATGGTATCGGTTTAGGCCGCTTCTACGGGGAGAAGAAACACTAATAACTATGAAACTTAATGACAATATTACCTCTCCCTGGCCGAATATAAATATCGAACCTTTATCCGCATTTGGGGTAATGACAGGTCCGGTTCGCCTTGTCGTTAAGCAAGAAATATGCTGGAAAATTCGGGCACGTGAAAATGGTTACCACCGTATAGTTTTTCAGGTAGATGAACGCCGGATTGAAAAAGAGCTGGCAATTGGTAATAGCTTTATGCGCTTAAGTGCTAAACGACCCGGTTGGCACTGGGCTGATATTTTGTGGCATCCGGCGGAGAAACCTTTTGGCCCCGATTCGGTCGTACAATCTATCAGCATTGATTACCCCGGCCGCTCTTCGCAGTTTTTTGGGATTCCCTTGTGGCTGATTTACTTTTTCATAGCTTCGCTGGTTTTTGCACTGCTATTTAAGCCGTTTCTTAAGGTCAGGATATAGGTCAAACTGACAGTGGTGTTTTATTGCGGTATTCTTTAAGGCATATCCTTTTGACTTTTCGCTATGTTTAGATTCATAAGAGCTTCCTGCCAATTAGGTCTTAATGCAAGAGCTTTTTCATAATACCTAATGGCTTTTTCAAATTTCCCTTTCTGAAATTGAATGTTACCAAGGTTGTAGTATGCCTCAGCTAAGTTCGGGTTGATTTCCAGGGCTTTAGTACAATGCTCAAGAGCTTGTTCGAATTTACCTTGTCTGAGCAGGGCGCTTCCAAGATTGTTATGCGCTTCGGCCATTTCAGGCTCGATTATCAAGATTTCAGTATAACACTTAACGGCTTGGTCGAGGTTGTTCTGCCTCTCGAATAAATTTGCTAAGGCAAAGCGGACGCCGATTTGGTTGGGATTTAGACGCAATGATTTAGTAAGGTGGTCAACGGCTTCCTTGAGCTTGCTTTGTTCAGCTAAAAGCATACCCACATGGTTATGTAGGTCTGCCTGGCCTGGGTTAATCTTTAGACTTTTGAGCATATAGGCTTGAGCTTTTTCTTTATCCCCTTCTTGAAAGGCGATTTTGCCTAAATAACAATAAATTTCATAAAAATCGGGATGCTGCAAAAGCAATTTTTGACATAAGCTTTTGGCCTCAGACAACTTCTTTTGAGAGACAAAACTGTTCGCTTTTGAAATGGATAAATGGAAATCAATAAGGTCTTTCGGGTCATTCCTGGTTTGGTTAAACTCGAAATCCTCCTTTATACTGCCTGCCACATAGCCGAGTGATTCCAGACGTTGCCTGCTTTCTTCATCAAGTGCTATCTTACTATCAAATTGGGTCTTACGAACTGTTAATTGCAATATCTGTCTTAATTGGTCCTGGAGTATTCGAGCCTCCTGGGGCCGCTCTATTATCAGGTTATTTGTTTCGCTGGGGTCATTAAGAAGGTCGTACAATTCGGGACGAGTAGTTTGTATATATTTCCAACGATTCGTAACCACACCCAGTAAGGCATTGGCATTATATTTTGTGGGATAAAGTGATTCGGTGTAGAGATATTTTTCTTTTCCTGATTTGGATGAATATCCTTGAATGAAATATCGAGATAAATCTTCGCCTTGTACCTGTGCAGGAACTCGAATACCCAACAAACTGCAAACGGTTGGCACGATGTCGATTAAACCGACCGCATCTTTTATGCTTTTGGAATGACGTTGGCTGGGTAACTTTAAAATCATTGGGACTTTAACAGCACTTTGGTAAATGAAATAGCCGTGCTCATCTTCCCTGTGTTCTCCCAGCATTTCTCCGTGGTCACTGGTGATAATTATAAGAGCTGAATCGAACAATCCGAGTTCCCTTAATTTTTGAATGACCAAGCTGATACAGTAATCAACATAGGCGATTTCTCCTGCGTATAGATTATCATAGAATTTTGAGGCAAAGGGCTCAGGTGGTTGGTAATCGCTATGAGGGTCATAGTAATGCAGAAAAAGAAAGAACTTTTCGTTCTTGTGTTGTTCGAGCCATTCCAGAACTAAACGGCTGGTCTCACCGCCCTGACGTTCGTTTTGTATGGTGTAACTATTTTGCTGCTCAAAGCGGTCATAGTAAGTATCGAAGCCCTGGTTTAGGCCAAATTGTGAGTCTATAATGAAGGAACTGACGAAAGCGGATGTGTTAAAGCCGTTGTCTTTTAATATTTCAGCAAGGGTAATGTTAGAACCGTCAAGCCAATAGTTATGGTTATTATGTAAACCATGATATGGGGGAATAGTGCCGGTTAACATAGAGCTATGAGCAGGGAGAGTCAATGGAACAGGAGAAATTACGTTTTCGAAAACAATGCTCATATCAGCGACGCTATCGATATTTGGAGTGGTTTTGCGACCAAAACCATAGCAGCTCAGATAGTCGGCTCTGCAAGTATCAATGCTGATAAGGATAACATTACAGAACTTATTTGGTGGAACAGTAAATCTGTAAAAAAACCATACTGCTCCGATAATCACTACCAATGCTAATCCCGGCAGTAGCAATATAAGATGCTTCTGCAAAAAAGGTTGTTTTTTCTTCAACGTTTCACTCATATTGTTTTCAGGCAAATCTGTTAGCAGAACCAGCTTAAGGGCTCTGCACGAAAAATGAATATAAAATTATTATATTCAATAAGTTGTCTTTTAACAAGCAACTGCCGATATTTTATTACAGCGGGTAAGACATTTTTATAAAATTTGAAAGGTTTTGATTTGTAAATCTGTGTCATAGACATTACAAAGAGGCACTTTTGTAAAAGCCTCTTGCATAAGTTTATTATGATTACTATAGTAATAAATTATTTGAGATGGTAAAAAAGATGTCGCTATTACTTCCGAAATTCGGGAATTCTCGCTTGCAGCGTTTTTTACCCCTTTTGATTTTCCTGCTTATCGCGGCCACTGTTGCTGCGGTTGTATATGTTACTGTGATTAGCACACCGTCCGTCTCACCGTGTAAAAATGTTATTCTTGTAGTTCTGGATACTGTTAGAGCAGACCGGCTGGGCTGCTATGGCAATCCTTCTGGTATTACTCCGGAAATCGACAAGTTCGCCAAGGAATCAGTCTTGTTTGAAAACGCTTTTTCTCAAGCTCCGTGGACACTCCCATCGGTTGCCTCACTTTTCACTTCAAGCTATCCCGCACAACATGGAGCAGGAGGATTTTTAGGTAGATTCAAGATGCTTGGCGAGGATGCTGTTACTCTTGCCGAGGTCTTTCAGCGCTGCGGCGCTTCGACCTGCGCTATAATAAATGTCTTCTTTCTTTCAGAAAAGTTTGGTATGACCCAGGGCTTTGGAACCGTTGATTCCTATGTACCTCTGTCCAATGTTGATACCCGGCGGGCCGGCCCCACCACCGATGCTGCTTTACGATGGATTGACCAGCACAAAAGCAAGCCTTTTTTTCTCCTTGTGCATTATTTCGACCCACACCTTGTTTACGACCCGCCCCAGCCATTTCGAAGGCGCTTTGCTGCACCTGAGGATTGTGACACTACAGACTATATCTTCGGCACGAGGCGCGATATTATAG